>Ga0209489_109142_pt1 | contig 12634 bp, 9 predicted proteins | sample SiratrowhiteBW_FD_187527 | JGI IMG/M metagenome (GOLD analysis project Ga0209489, IMG submission 187527) | Root nodule microbial communities of legume samples collected from California, USA - Siratro white BW (SPAdes) (version 2) | ecosystem: Host-associated > Plants > Roots > Nodule | place: USA... | reverse complement strand
TTAAGTGAGTTTTAGCTTAAGCTCCTCATTTAGCGCAAGCAAGAAGTCACTTAAAATCTGTTTTTCTGCTCCTTTTCTTAATTCCAGCGTTCCTTATTCTCTCTTTCTTCGAATTTCACCTAAATCTGAACTGCATTCTCTTTCCATAACCATAAAATCCCTAACTTAAACAAAAATCCCTAAAAATCCTATAATTAAAACAGAATAAATGCTAAAAAGTCCTAACAACTCTATACTTAATTAACCAATTATCAACAGTTATCAATTACAACATGAAATTTATCTCATCTGTAAATGCTAATTTAAAGTTAAAAATATTGTTTATTACAAGTCCTAATTATACTTAATATTGTATAATTAATTTCCAAAAAGACTGACGCAATAGACATTCTGGTATTCTATTGGTTCTCTGAATACAAACGATCCAAACAAATAACAGAAACTCTAGTGAAGACACATGGTCTTGTACTACTAGTAGACACTTCGATCAATAGAGGATCTCCTGCTTCTATATTATCTATGAACATCTAAACATAGATTTTACTAAACTAAATCTTCACAAAATCAAGAAAACCATATCAGCTAATATTATAATATCAATATTAACTAATTGACACACTTCAATAACCAAATATTTATATTTATCAAAATTATATTTTTTTCTTAATTTCATTATTATATTTTATTTTTCTAATGTTCTAAATTGTAAATTTTTTTAAGATTACAAAACCTCAATTCAAAAAATTTTCCTACACTCACTTTCCTCATATTTCACATTAATATCTGAATATATAACTATCACATGTTGTCAAAATACATTTTACCCTTAAAAAAATAACAATATTATCTTTTATCTAATTCTAACCCTAATTATGACCCAAAATAATAATAATAATAATAATAATATAATAATAATAATAATAATAATAATAAAAAATCTTCCTTACATTATGTATCAATCCTAAAATATTCTTAAAATACTTTTACACTTCCCAAGATTTTCAATTCTTTCTTTTTGACTCTAACAATAATAGGAACGGGTACCATAAAAATAATAAACTATCAGACAAACTTCCCGCCATTCAATCATAATAAAATAATAAAGTACATAAAAGGTTTCATTAACTTTATTTCCAGTACTTGAACTATACTTTCCTACAACCTTCCATATTGAAAGATCTACTCCTTTCTGAGTATTCCTTTTACCTCTTTTTCTCAATTTCTAAAAAGTCTTTGAATTCTTATGTGGATATAATGTGTTGAACCTCATTTTAATAAGAAAATATATTATTATTATTATTATTTCTCTTAATTGTAATTAATGAGTAATTATGTTAATTTAAATTTTTTAATTGGCATTATTATAATAAAATTGTTCACCAGCCAACTTTATTTATCTTCTAAAAATATCTATATTTTTTCTAAATAATTAATTTTTTTAAATACATATATTTATTCTTTCACTTTTTAACTAAAAATAAATCACATAAAAATAAATAAATTAATTAAAATAATAAACTATATATTTGTATATATTTAATTTAATATTTAAAAATTATGGGTTTTTAGAGCTTTCGGTGAAGTGGTTTGATTAAAGTCAAAACTTAATGGAGTTATAATAGAGTTTCTGATTTTGTAGCTTGTGGAAGTATTTTTAGGGTAACTATAAGTAATATAGGAGTAGTTTTTCTGCTTTCTTAGGTAACATATATTTTATACCTAAGTTTTGGGTGTCATTTTTGCTATTAAATGTGATTAAGTGAAGGATTTTAAAAAACTTTGGTTAGAGTGTGACTTTTTTTTGATTTGTCAAAGTTTTTGTTTTGACTCATATTATTCCTTGGATTCTTAAAATAGATGGAGTAAGTGTTTACAAATTTATGCTATTATGGATTTTAAAGTGACTAATGAGTAATAGTTGTGCTGATATACTTTTTAATGTAGTTATGGAAAATATGGTTGAGTTTGTCTGATATTTTACTTTAAGTGAAGTATTAGACTGGACATCTCAATTCTCTTTGTTTAATTTGTAGGAAATTTATTTATTTATTTATTTTGGGTAGGTTTGATGTGGCTCCATATTTTTTGTTATTTATTCTTTTTATTTATTTTTAATAATACTTTTTCATATGATTGGTGAATTTTAGGATATTAGTGTAGCTGAGATGTCAAAATATATAGTGATATCCTTTTCATGCTCTTCATCTTCTTCGCCTCAAACTCTTTTCACCTTCTCGGATTCTAGATTGCACAATTTGAAATGCAATTTTAGTATTCTAAATATTATTTTTTATTCTAAATTACACAATTCATAATAGAAAAAAAAATTGTATTCAAGACTTAACAATATCAAATATACCAAAAAAGAATTGTATTCCAGATCGTCCAATCTGAAATACAAATTTTGTTTATATTTCACATTGTGTAATCTAAAACACAAATTTTAGAATATTGTTTTGGTATCTTCAAGAAGAAAAACATGAAAGTATTGGAAGAATTTATCTAAATTTGATGATGATTAATTTTAATGTAGTGTGACGCACTTATAAAGACCGTTTATCTAACAATCATCATGATAATTATAATTTTTTGAATTTTTAATCAAAATTATAATTCTAACATTAAAAAAATTATTATCATACATTTAATTAAGTGGTTGTTATCCTTTTCATTGTATATAAAATTTTAACTAATTTACAATAATAGGTAAAAATAATTTAATTATTGACACATGAGTTAACTATGTTAATTAAGGTTAACTTCCTTAACTAAGTTGATTTATACTAATCTCTTGAAATTGGAAATACATTACCCTTTCCTAAATTTTAGAAAAAAGCAATAATTACCTATGATGACTAGGATTAAAAACTTAAAAAAAAACCTTCTTATTTTCCACGTAAACCAAAGTTCTCTCAATTTTCTACCATTTAGTTTTTGTCTCCCTCATAGACACATTTATTTTCCTAATTTATTCTTTCAAAACTTTAAGTCTTTCTCTTATCATTCTTCTTTCAAATCTCCTTCTTTTATACTCTTCTTTGTCTTTTATAATCAAGTCCCTTTTTTTATTTCTTAAAACTCTTTTTTTCATTCTTCTTCAAAAACTTTCTCATCTTTATATGTATTATATATGAAAAATTATATTTTGACACTTATGGTCATGAACTACGTTCATTTGACATTAATTTTATTTAATAAAATATTATATACTAATAAAATATATTTTTTAATGTCAAATCATTATATTTTACTATATGTAATATCAAAGTATAGCATCCATTATATATACTAGTAGTAATTATTTTAGTATCTTATTAATTCGTTGGTATTCATCTTGCTTAATATTAAGAGATTAAAAATTTGTAATATTTATGGTTTATTGACTAAAAACATTATAAATTGATAAATTACATTTTAGTTAGAAAATTATTACTTTGAAAAAATGTTTGTAGAAAGTCTTAATAACCTGAAAAAAAAAATAAGAAAAAGAGGTTTATCTGTAAAGAAAGTAAAATCTCAATGAATTTAAATTTTCTAGAAAAGATATACATTTAAAGGAAATGGAAAAGTTTGATAATATGTATGAAATCATAATTTTAATATTAATGTTGTCATTGTATAAAAAAAGATAGCATAAAGAATTTTTTTATCATAGATATATATGTTATCATCATCATTATTATTTATTATAAAAATATAATATAAATATTGATTAAGAAATTGGGTGAAATAAAAATAGAAATACAAGTTTGATGGAGTTTATGCCCATGTATCACGGTAGCTAATTGCATCAGAAGTGAGGAATAAGAAATCGGCTAATGGGTGGGGATGACACTGTTTCTGATTTGGTTGGGATTGTACTAGCTCAGTTGCACTTTGGTATTCTGTGGCGTATAAAATTACGATGGGTAGAACTGTGAACTTGATTCATTACAAAAGGGTGGCTTTGATCTGGCTCATCTGCGCCTTCTGCTTCTTCATCTTGTTCAGAATGGCCCTTCACAAATCATCGCAAACTTTTTCATCTACTTCTTTAGGTAGTGTTGCTTTTCTTATTCTCTCCCTTTTACCAATCAATTTTCAAACTTTATTTTTACATCAGGTTCAGTTAGTTTGGTTGTTATGTTTTGTTTATGTTTACATTTTACTGTAGATTTACTTTTGTGACAATTGTCAAGAGTTTCTTCCATTTGGGTCATATTTCGTTTGTCAAATTGCTCATTATTTGGCCTTCCCGAGACAAGTTTGAACTTTTACAGTTTGTTCTTTGGCTTTAACGTAATAACTCCGTGTAAAGATGTTGCCTTGGAGATGGGTTTTATTCAAAAATCGATTTTGACGGAGATATATGCGATTTTGGTACTAAATTAAGAAGGGTCTGTCTCAGATTCTCCAAATTCTTACACGGAGCAAAGATCAAAGTTGTATGACAAGATGAGTAGAGATCTGGATGAGCATGGAGCTGCTTTCCTGAAACATGGTGAAACCTCTCAGTCATTGTCTCTTTCAGATATATTCACACTGAAGGATGGATATGTAACACCTGTTCTGAAGGTGACATGTAACAACAATTTAGGCTGTGTTTCATGGAGTTGTTTGGGCAGCAACTGATGATTATTTTCCATGTGCAGCCTGCAAATCCCCCGGTGCGAGCTAATGTACTGTATTTGAGCACTGAATTCTCTTTACCTATCGCGTAAGTGTTAATAATTTGACTCCTGGGTTTCATTGATGATTATTTCATGCATCTATGCGTAGTCGAAGATACAATTTTTTTCTTCTGAATTTGTGATATGATCTTCAGGGTCAAAATGATTTAGGATTTTCTTAGTAATTTTTGTTACTTATTTTAATTGAGTGGTTTGATTGTTACAGAAAAAACTGCAAGAAGGTGAATCATTCCAGTAGGTATTAAAGGTTGAGTATTAATTACTAGTAATTATTAAAAGTTACTTAGTGGAATTTAGAGGATCTTATGTAATTGGGTCATAAAAGGATATACTTAGAAATGTGAAGTAAGATATAGATGAATTTTGAAAGAGCATTGAGTTTTCTTTATGTGAGAACTTTATGATGTTGTGAGTTATATGAACCAAATCTGATATTATCATATAACTGTGACATGAATACCTTGACTTATCACTCATTGTGGAGTCAATATCCTTCTCTCTTGTTCAAACTGAATATCAACAAACCGTTCTCCGTGTATTTTCTCATCAATTTGGCCATGGTTTTGAATTAGATGGTCACACTACTGCTTTCAAAATTGTTTTTCTCTTTATCTGATATAGGCTGCACCATTTTTCTGTCTGTTGTAAATTCTTTTATTTGAATTTATTGAAAATTGCGTATCACTGACAAACCATCCATAGGATTCATAGTATATTGATAAGGATAAATAAGATTTAAATTTTTCTTGGAATTTTAAATCTGTATTGTATTTAAGCATATAATATCTTTCTGAGCTTATGTGTGTATCCTTACAATTCTGTTTCTTTTCCTTTTATATTTTTACACCAAGATCAAGCTTTGGATTGTGTTGTAGCTTTTTGTGAGTAATTATGCTGTTAGTTAGGGTTGCCAGCTGTCACTATGGCTGTTATACCTTTCTCTTTGCTCTATAGAAAGAGACTCTTATACATCAGCCACGTGCAATACAGACAGATATCTTCTTTCAGTTTTGGTTTTCTCTTATTTTCTCTCAACAACTGTAATATAACATCAAGAGCTTGAAGGTCCTTGATGGCTGAAAATCCTCCGCCTTTCCCTTCCTCAGCAGCCTTCGTGAAGATTTCATAGAATCTAGATGATTCCAACTTCTTGCTTTGGCAGCAACAAGTGGAGCCATGCATTATCTTCAACACTTTGTGGTTTTCCTCTGATTTCTTTGTGAAGTAACAGTAGAAAAAATCAATCCAGGATATGGTACTTAGGAACAACAAGATCAAATGCTATTGACATGGTTATAGGCTACAACCTTTTCTATTTCATGTTCATGGAAATGCTTATTCCTATCAAATTTGGGATAAAGTACATGGGTATTTTCACAGACAATCAAAAGCGAGAGTGTGACAACTTGGCACTGAACTTCATTCCGTGTCTCTTGAAAATTGTTCAATGCTGGAACTTTTTCTATCAATGAAATTGACGGTTGATTGCCTTGGCTCTATGGGAGATCCTATTTCTCTTCAAAAACACATTGATATGATTCTTGAAGGGTGGCCTCAGGAATATGAATCCATTATTGAAAGAAAGTTTGAACCTCTTCCCACTGAAGAATTTTAACCTCTTCTTGTGCATGAGTCTTGTCTTTAAAAGTGTCACAAGAAAGTTGTTCTTGATTCTACTCTTAATCTGACTCGAGCACTAGTGTCAAATTCAGTTTTAGAGATTGATAAAAAAAACTATTGGTGCGATGACCCTGAATGTGCAAAATCAAGATGCACATGTCACTAATTTTCGAGGTTCCTCTTCTTTTTTGGTGGACTGAATTTGGTTATATAGGTCATGGTCATGGCCACGGTGGACGCTTTGCTAATATTCAATGCCAAATATGCCACTATCAAACATTCTTCAAATTCTCTCATCAATTTTATTTCAAAGTTCAGCTCATGTGATCATCTTCAAAACACTGCACCAATCCTTTTGTTGTTTCCAAGAGGCACCGAAATAGTTGAAAAGTTGTTTCACTGAATTAATTGTTGATTCAACGTGACTGATTCTCCAGTTCAAGCTACTTGTGTTCAAATTGAGATGTTTTTCTCAAGTAGAAGCAACTCGTTCAAATGGGCATTCTTTGTGCAAGAAGGGGAATCATTCAGTGCAGAATTATGAATGAATGGCTTTGGTTGAAAACTGAAATTGAAGAAGAAAAAAATTGGAAGCAACTCTTTCGTGAAATTGACAAGTTACAAGGCACTCTTGTTTAGTGTGGTTCAAGTCCAATAAATGTGGTCCCTCCCGTTTTACTCGTCAAAATCCCATTGATATGATTTACTTGTTAGTCCATTGTTGATAAGATAATAATAACGAACAACTCTTCCAATCTTGTTCAAAGAATTCTTAATCAACTTAATTCTACCCTACCTTTCAAGCATTTGGGACAGCTCGATTATTTTTTGGGAATAGAGGTCGGAACACTTCAGGATGGTTCTCTTCTTTTAACCTAAAGCAAGTATCTTTGTGATCTTCTTCGTAGATCCAATATGTTGAAGCTAATTCCATTCCATCGCTGATGACCTCTAATTGCAAGTTATCCAAGGATGATTCTGATTTACTTCTTGATGCAACCTTATATGGAACTATACCTCAGCATGCTACTATAACTCGTCTTTAGATCAACTATGCAGTGAACAAAGTTTCTCAATTTGTGTCTCAACCTCATGAATCTCATTCAAATGCTAGAAATGGATTCTCATATATCTTAAGGGGACTCTTCTACATGGTCTTCATCTCACTTCAATGCCCTTTGCATCTCTCTTTTCTCTGCAACCTTTTGTGATGCATTCTAGGCTACTGACCTTGGTGATCGAAGATCAACTTATGGTGCTTCGATTTTTTTAGACCATATCTCATTTCTTGGTGGTCTAAGAAACATACAATTGAAGCAAGGTCTTGTACTAAAGCATAGTATCAGAGTCTTTCTCAAATAACAATTGGAATCTTGTGAATTGCAACTCTCCTTAAAGAATTTGGAATATCACATGGTCGTCCGTCATGCTAGAACCAAGGATATGAAAATTGATCTCTTTGTACGAGAGGAAGTTCTATCAAAATGTCTCTATGTTCCACTTATTCCAGCTCAAGTTCAGTGAGTTGATGCTCTCACCAAACCCTTTTCTCCTACTCATTTCGTGTTCACAAGGGACGAACTCAATGTGGTTTCTCTTTTTGCAAATCATCACCCACCTTGTGTTTGATGGGAGAGGGTGTTGTAGCTTTCTCTTTGTTAGTAGTTATGTTATTGGTTGTTGAATTAATTAGGCTTTCCAAATGTTGTTGTGAAAGTTGTACCTTTCTCTTTGCTCTAAAGAGACTCATTTCAATCAATTGTGTGTAAAACAAACAAATATGTTCTTTCAATTTTCACTTTTTCTTCTTCTTCTCTCTCTCTCTCTCTCTCTCTCAAGGACTCTAATAGATATCTCTTTGAAAATCAATAAGTAAATTGTTCAATCTTATAGATTGATGGTGTTAGAAATCTCATAGTGACTAAATATATAATTGAATTATAATATATAAGTAGGTGTAAACCTTATCTTACAAGTCAATTTTGTGAAATTGAGTTAGTTTTAAACTTCACTTTCTAAGATGACATCAAATTCTATCATAACATGGTTGTGAGGCGTATCATGTCACTCGGTATCGAGATGCTATCAGACCACACATAAATATTTATTCTCACGTTCGAGATGTCTAATTCTCTTACTAGAAATATGACCAAATTATAGTATGTAAGTAGGTATAAATCTTACCTCACAAGTCAGTTTTGTAATGTTAAGTTAGACTTAAAGTTTATTTTCTTAGATATGGTATAAAATTGATTCATACTAAATTCTCATCAAGTTAAAGTTTGACAATATCCATTTTTTATTTTGCTTTCCTTGTAATGGAGAATTGCATATCACATTTGTAAATTATGACTGTAGAAATTATGATCTTCAGTTTCACATATCCTTCTTTATTACCGTATTTATCTTCTTTGATTAAATATGTTTATTACTTTATGCCAAGCAATTTGATATTCATATAACACATGCACGATTTGCATGACTCAGGGAGGCTGTCAAAAATATTTTTAATCCCTACTTTGATAAAGGTAAGCTGTTATTGGATCAACCAATAGCAGAATTCAAATTCATTTACTGATCAATATGTTTAATTTCAAGCATTCCTGTGCTGCTTCAACCTTCTCTTCATCTTGTTTTTATTTTATTGGAATTTTTACATGTTTGTCAATTAGCAATCTGGTTTCAGAACTCTAGTCTGTACCATTTTAGCATGTTCCATGCCTCTCACCATATTGTTCCTGTACTTGCCACCAAAGAAGAGGTATACTTCAATTATGGATGCCTTTGTTCCATCTTGAAGTATGCTGAATAAGCTCATGGGAATCATTTTTGTGTCAGATAGAAGCTGAAGCATCCTCTGTGAGAGCTGTTGTTTCAAAACTCTGCCCCTTGAAAATTGTTTTGGATAGAGTTGTTTTGACTTCAACTGGAGTGCTCCTGGGTTGTTGGCAGGTTGCTTTCCATAATCTAAAGTATTTGTTTCATTGTCCATGACACTTTCTGTTGTTGTGAATTGTATGTTTAATCACACATGTAAATCCTAAAATTATAACTATTCAAAGTATAATATAGGGATACCTAATAATGGCTCATAATGGGGAATATCCCTAATTATCAATTCTACATATTTCCTTGATTAAGATCGAATCATATCTTTTACACTACCCTTAAGCTAGACCATATATGTCATATGAGTCAAACTTGTTACAAATGTGGTCAATATGAGAGCTCTTCAGGGATTAAGTGAGAATGTTTGCAAGTTAGTCACTGGAGTTGACAAAGTCAGTGATGATTTCCCTAGAGAGCACCTTTCTCTCACAAAATGACAATCAATTTATGTATCTAGTCCATTTATGGAAGACTGAGTTTGATGCAATGTGAATGGCAACTTCGTTGTCATATATTGCCCAAGTATATGTGCTCCAAATTTTAAATGATAGAGAAGTTGCTTAAGCCAGTAGTCTCGCATGTAGCTGCTGTCATAGCCCGGTACTCAGATTCAGCACTTGCTCCTCCAAGAAATCAAGTTCCTACTTACGGGAAGGCAATATCTGGAAGTAGACTTTCTATCTAATGATGATCCTGTCCAATCAGTATCAAAATAGTAAAAAGAAAAAACAATTTTGAAATTTTCTTTATCTGCATATATTAAACTTTGATCTGTTGCATTCTTTATGTATTGAAGGATGCGTGTCACAAACATTCCAATGACTATCACATGAGGCCTTTAGGAGTTGGCTAACCACATTAACACCATGTGATATCTGATCTAGTGACAGTGAAGTCATTAAGTTTGCCTACTAGACGAAGATATCTTCCAAAGTCTTTCAATGACTCCCCTTAACTTGGAAGAAGCTCCAAATTATGATCCATAGGATTATTCCTAGGGTGACAATCAATCATACCAGTCTTGGTCAAAATTTTTAAAGCATGTTTGTATTTTAGGAAATATTTTGGCATTCTTAGTTACTTGTATGATTCATTCAGACTTTTAGGTTTACTGATTCAGGAAATAGAAATGCTTTATCTGTTATGTTTAGATAAAAACATTTTTCTAGCTTTTCTGTAATTTGGTGACATCAAGTTTCATAATTCCAACCTGCAAAACATAGTCAATTGTTAGAAACTTTCAACCTGAGCAATAATCAGTATATAGAAAGAAATTGAAACTAGTAAGTAACCAAAGAAAAGGTGAAATGTTTCCACTATGTTGAGTTGTGTTAGTATTAAAATTTCTGACACACTCACAAACCTTGGCTGACTAATTATGTTAATTTTTAGGTCATCTCGGGGACAGATCCTGTAATCATTCGTTCTAATTTGAAGAATGCACTTCCACGTGCACCAGAGAAGCAACTTGTAAGCATCATTTGAATACTCAGTTTTGTTATATGTCAGTGGAGCTAAAGTGTATTTGCTAAGATTTTAATTGGGACTACATTATGGAGTTTCAAGATGCAATTAGAACCTTTTGTCATCCATATATAAATTTTGAAAGCTGTGGGACTTAAAAGCACTGAGTCATGGCTTTACAGGAGTCTGAAGTCTTACTGTAGTGTGACTGCATTGATTTGAGATATCCTCTTTAGAATTATTTTATGATATTACTGTTCCCTTTATGAACTTATATCCTATGTTTTCTAATGTTACTTGATAATTTGAAGTCATATGTGCTACTAAAATTGAGTTACCTTGTGATGATTGACTATGTGTTATTTTCATTGTAGTATGATGCTGCAATTCTCCACACCTCATTTGCAAGGCTTTTGGGTCCACCTAGAGCATCATCACCTACTGTAATATTCATTTATTGTAATTATTGAAATTTATTATAGTTAGCTGTTACATGACATCACTCATTTGGTTCTTTATGTCAGCACAATTGACAATTGTCGGTTACCTATAAACAAGTTCACATTAATTTGATTTTCCTTCACATGAAAACATAACAGCACTGTATAAAGTTTTGGAGTTTATTTTGTCATGACTTAAAGCATGTTTTCTTCTCTTTTTGTTTGGCAATATGTTTGAAGTATGGTAAAAGTGTCAAGTGATATGGATGAAAAACATATATATGAGGACAGAAAGTATAGCAAATAATGACTTCATTTTAATATGCAGGAACAACTTAATACATCAGATGATGTCCAATTTTTCCATGAGCTAGTAAATCGGCTGAACAGTCAGATTCGAGGATTCAAGGTCTGTAATTATTTTAATGAGGGTAGTAATAACTGGAATTGCAGTTAAAAAAAATATTGAAATCTGAGATTTTTCAGCAGTTGATATTGAAATTTTTATAATCTTTATAATATGTAGGAATGATAAAGATTAAATATTAGTGTTAAAGGGACTGTTAAAAAAATATTGAAATCTGAGATTTTTCAGCAGTTGATATTGAAATTTTTATAATCTTTATAATATGTAGGAATGATAAAGATTAAATATTAGTGTTAAAGGGACTTTAAGAAGGCACTTGCATTTTTTCTTTTAATCATTACTATTTAAATAACTTTTCTTATGTATGTCCAGGCAGTGGTGTCTGAATTATGGTACGTTGAAGAATATGATGTGCTTGCCCTTGCGCTAAATGGAAGAATGAACCCTCGCAAGTTCAAATTTGGGTGCCCAAGAACTTGAAGTTATCTTAAACATTACATTTTGTGAGTGTAAGAATACGCATCAATGTACAAAAGAACCATTAGTTGATAGAAGACTGTTATCTCTTACTGAATTAAAAGTCATTCCAAATGGTATCTTATTGGATATACTCAAGTGTGTATATGATCACATCTAAGTAGAATAATATCTTGGACTCCTTTGCCCTTATGAAGAGTGAAATGGAGGTGCGTGAGGGAAGTGCTGTAAATCCTCTTTTGGAATTGCATTCTCTGAAAGTTATTTCTAGATAAAAAATAAATCGAATTGAACTTATTTTGAAAGTCATTTTAGCTTTCAGAATGCTCATCTCGTAAACAGCTTCTGAAAATTATTTCAAATGATGTAATAAATGGTGAAGTTATTTTCAGATCAAAAATAGCTTCTAGAATAAGTTATTTCAAAATAAAATTTATTATCTTTGAAATAGTTTTGAAATTGCGTTTTTGAAAGTTGTTTCTGGATTAAAAATAACTTTTGGAAAGCATGAGAAGCACAAATTACTGACGGTAGACACAAGGTCAACTATTGGGAGCGGACAGTGACAGTTAAAAGTGAAGGGGACAGTGACAGATAAAAGTGAAAGGGAGTGTAAAATGTATCAATGTGAAGGGTAAATGAAACAGTATAAAAGTGACAGTTAAAAGTGAAGGGGACAGTGACAGATAAAAGTGAAAGGGAGTGTA
>Ga0209489_109134_pt1 | contig 12644 bp, 7 predicted proteins | sample SiratrowhiteBW_FD_187527 | JGI IMG/M metagenome (GOLD analysis project Ga0209489, IMG submission 187527) | Root nodule microbial communities of legume samples collected from California, USA - Siratro white BW (SPAdes) (version 2) | ecosystem: Host-associated > Plants > Roots > Nodule | place: USA... | reverse complement strand
TGCTGAATATTATCGAAGGTTATAGTTTTATTAATTCTAACCAAGTTATAGTCTGAATCTTTTTGTAAAGATATCTCGTAGTCTGTAAGAGTATCTTCTGTGAGGTTAATCTCACTATAAATTTCTTTGGCTTCTTGTATTTCTAAATTTGATATCCTGCTGGATGTCAAATTATCTATAGCTTTTTCTTCCTTTTGCTCAGGGAAGTTGATTTCATAATTTGTTTTTAAACAAATTCTACAGAAATTTTTGTAAACCAAAATATTTGAAGCCAATTTTGGCCAAAAAGTATGAATAATATTTCGTAGAGACAGATTGTTTGATCATATTGGTCACCAAAGGTTGATATATGACTAATCATCTCAATAACCGGACAAAACCGTACATCCTCCAAATCATCTACAGAGCCTTCTTGTTGAAGCTAATTCTTCACGAATTGTTTCTGTTTCTCTCACTATTGACTTTCACTTTAGCATACAACTCCTACAACAAAGATGCAATACCAAATCACATATAAATAACCAAAAAAAAAAAAGAACAGTGATATTTTTTTTATAACCAAGCTTTATAATACGAATATCTTACAACTCATTTTATTAATTTTTTATTGAATAATTTAATTTATACTTTAATTAAATACATTAATTCCTTAGTTTAATATCAAAACATAATTACCATTAGTTTGTTTAAAAAAATCATTATGAAAGTTTTTCTCGGTGAGAAGACATTATTAAGAAATGAAATTTAAGTCTAACTCAATCTTACAAAACCGGCTTGTAAAGTAAAGTTTGCACCCATTTATAAACTATTGAAAGACTTCATCTCTAGTCGATGGGGATCTCCAATACACTCCCTCACACCGAGACTTCTCAACTCGTACGTGGGACTATATTGTTTAAGGGTAGTCCTTTTAAAGTGAGGTTTGCACTCATTTATAAGTTATTGAAATGCCTCACATCTCTAGTCGTGTGAGATTTCCAACACATCTCGAGACTCCTCAACTCGTGTGTGGGACAATATTGTTTAAGGATGGTCCGATAGCGGCTTGATAGCGGGTGGCCCAGTAACCGTGCTAGGATAGGCTTTGATACCATATCAAGAAGTAGAATTTAAGCCTAACTCAACCTTACAAAACCGGCTTGTAAAATAAGATTTGCACCAATTTATAAATTATTGAAAGGCTTCATCTCTAGTCAATGTGGGATCTCCAACAGACATAAATTTTGTACTCTCACTAAATCAGCGTAGAGTACATAATGGTGTTTTTCTTTCTCTTCATCTTTTATTTTTGTTGCATCATGTATTTTTGTTGCATGATTACAAAAAATTTTAATTTTAATGGTAGAGGTTTTAATAACACACTAAGACATGCGTGGAGGTTTATAGATGATTTTTTTAAGAAATCGCAACAAAATTCACATATTCTTTATCAAGATTTTTCACATAATCTTTTTCTTCTATCTTTTATACATTATCGATTTCTTTTACACTTAACTAAACTCTAGAAAACTATTACAACTCTATGAATATTCATCTTTTAATCAATTGACTTGCTCCAAGCTCCATTTCTAGAACTACAACATGGTGCAGGTGCGGTGTGAGTGCAGTGCGGGTGTGGTGCGATGCAGTTTCCTTTCGGAACTACGAAGCGGTGTGGTGGGTTTCAAACCTACGGCTTGACAAGTAGAGTGGTTCTGGTTCCTGATTGAGAATCTAACACCACCTCTTAAAACACTCTATCTGGTTCGTTTCTTGTTTCGCTTTTCTTTCTTTGTCTTTACTTTTAGAAATAATCTTTAGGGTCTTTCTATGATGCAAATCCCTAGGATAGGGAGATTCTCTTAATTGTGTAACTTAAAAAGATTATATCATGTCTTTGTATTTCATCACAATTACATTTCTTCATTTTCTGAGAAGTTGTAGCTCTTTTCATGATTATTATCTACATACAATATATTATGAAAATAAAGAGATGAACAAAAATGAAAAAAGGATACGAGAATGAAAATATTCTCTCTGTTTTCTTATTTTAATCAAAAGTAGAGAACTGAATATATACAAGTAATGTACTTATTTTTGGTATAGCTAAATAAAGAAAACAAATAAAAATATTACAATTTGATAATGTCATAAAAAAACAACATAATTGATAGTAATTTGATTATGTCATAAAGACAAAATCGCATAATTGATATTAGTTTCCATCTTGAAGTCTTGTATATATTTGTATTTAACCCCCTACAAGCTAATGAGCAAATATTGATGAGACACATTCTTGAAAGACCGAAGACCTAAGGCTTTGATATAAATGTCTGCTAGTTACTCTGCAGTAGAAATGGGAAGCAAATAGATGAGACGTTTTTCTAATTTTCTCTAACAATGTGACAATCTATTTCTATATGTTTTATACGCCCGTGAAACATTGGGTTTGATGCAATGTATCTTGCTGAGTTATTGTCACAATATAAATATAAAAGAGATGATTGCTCAAAAGGAACTTTGAAATCTTGAAGAAGATATACTAGCCATTGAATTTCACATGTAACAGTGACCATTGCCTTGTATTCAGCTTCACAGGAACTCTTTTATATTGTTCCTTGCTTCTTTGATTTCTAGGATATAAGAGGGTTTCTAAGATACACACTAAAACCAATCACTAATTGTGTTGAATAATTACATGTGCCCCAATCACTATCATAAAAGGTTTTTAAACGAGCAGAACTACTGGAAGAGAAAAATAAGCCAAGATTAAAGCTCATTTAATATATATGAGAATTTTAATTTCTGCATTATAGTGAGCAATAGTAGGTTTATCAAGAAACTGAGAAAGTTGCTGAATAGAAAATGTTATGTCAGGTTGGGTATTAGTGAGATACATAAGCCTTCCAATCATCCTCTATAAGCATGAACATTTGAAAGGCACACTTTCAATAGAAGACAATTTAACAAGATTATCCATATAAGTGATTGCAAGTTTGTAGGCTAAAAGACCTGCATCTTTTAACAATTCCAATGCATGTTTCCCTTGATTCATCATTATCCCTTTCTTACTTCTTGCTACTTCAAGACCAAGAAAATATCTTAAATCTCCAAGGTCCTTGATCTTGAATGTTTTATTCAAAGTTTGTTTGATTCGATTAATCTCTTTTTTATCATTTCCTACTAAGATTATATCATCATACACCAATATTGTTGTAAAAGATCTTTCAAAAGAATTAATGAACAAGAAATGACCATTCATAGATTGAGTATATTCCACAAAAATCAATAAAATTTGATAATTTAGCAAACCACTCCCTGCTAGCTTGCTTTAGGCCCTATAAAGTCGTTTTTAATTTACAAACTTGTCCTAGTTGAATAAAAGTCAAACTAGAAGAAGTAACCATGTATACATCTTCTTTTAACTCTTCATGCAAGAAGATATTATTTATATCTAATTATTTCAATCCCAATTATAAATAGAAGCTAGAGAAAGAAGCAACCTTATAGTGGTCATTTTTGCTACTGAAGAGAAAGTTTCAAGGTAGTCAATGCGTATATCTCTTTGTCACTAACCTTGATTTATACCTTTCAATAGTTCCATCAGCATTATACTTTATTTTGAATACCCATTTGCAACCTATGACAGTTTTGTCCTTAGGTAGAAAAGCAGTCTCCAATGTTTGATTTGACTCCAAAACAAATATCTCACACTGTATAACCTCTCTCCAACAATCATGTTTCACAACTTCAGAATAAGTGTTTGGCTCAACATGTGAAGAAATATATATAACAAAAGATGTGTAAGAAGGTGATAATTTATTATAAGACAAAAGTGAATTCAACTTTTGAAGATGTATTGGAAACATTGACATTACAATGATAAGTTTTTAGATACTCAGGTGGTCTTTTGGTTCGGGTACTCATTCGAATTGATTGTATTGTTTCATGAGCTTCATTAAGCTTTTGGTCTCTATAGAAGCAAATTTATTCTTAAACCTCAATGTCTGATTCATGGTCATTATTACTATTGTTTTCTACATTATCACAGGGTTCAATCGCTACAAAAGTGGCTTGTGATGGTTAACTCAAAACAGGTCGGTCTTAGATAAAAAGATTTTGATAAAGAAATGTTAGGACTGCTAGTTTTATTGCTAGTATCCTCACCCTTTTAAGAGGAAATAATATGTTCATAAAATAAAACATCCCTATACACAAAAATTTCTCTAGATTGAATATTCAACAAAACATATCCTTTTGTTCCTCTCTTAAAACCAATAAAAACACATTTTGATGGCTTTGGATCAAACTTTTTTTCATTTGTTGGCAAAGTACTAGAATAGCAAAAAGACCCAAATAACTTTAATTGATGTACATTTAAAAGAAGTTTATTAATAGAGAAAGACATCCCACTTTGAAATAGAAATTTAAAGATATAGACCAATGATCATAGAAAAAGTAAGAGGGAATTTTCACTCAAGAAAATGACTTAAATTCCAAAATGATTAATTATGAGTATCAAAGTCTACTAAAAGTCTTATATTCTATGGACCTTGTATACATGGGTTGAAACACTACTAACACTCATCCAACAACTCTCTTAAAGTATAAAGTCTAGAAAGTATCTAATTACAAGAATTATAAAAAAAAATACAAGGCTCAATAAAGGCTTCATAGAAAATAGTTAAAAGGCTAAATCAAGTTCCAAAACCAAAAATACAAAAAAATATAAAAGTTATATCCTAGCTTCAAGCCTTATTTCTGATCGTTTATGTGATCTCATCCATGATATCATCAATTCATTTGGTAAACCAAGTGGATTACCATGGTCAAATGATTTCAAGTAAAAATGTGGCACTAAATGCTTCTAAGGTTAAGGTTGTTCTAGATTAGGCTCAAATAACAACTTTTAAAGTAACTTCGTGAATTTTTTAGGCTCATGAAAGGTTATGCCTCTAATGTTATGACTCTAACTCAATTACCAAAGAAAGTTAGTTTTTGTTGGAATATGTTATTGCTATTGCTACATTTGAAGAACTAAAAAATACACTCATCGATGCCTTAGTTTTTACATTTCTATGTTCTTTTACGAATTTATTCTTGAGACTGATGCTTTAGGTTTAGGTGTTGGAATAGTACTTAGTTAAAAGAACCATCCAATGACTTCTTTTTCTTAGAAAACCTAACTCCTAGTTTTCAAAAGAAGTCAACTTACAGTAGAGAAACTTTATGCCATCACAAAAGCTATTTCAATGTTTAAGTATTGTCTCTTGGAGGCATAAATTTATCATAAGAATGAATAAGAGGAGTTTGAGGAGTATCACTAAGCAAGCAATTTAGACCCAGAAGAGACAGGCTTAACTACTCAAGTTGTTGGGCTATGATTTCATAGTGGAATATAAATTTGTAAAGCAGAATATAGTAGTTAATGCCCTATTAAAATATTTCTTCATGGTTTGTTTACAACCTAAGATGGAAATTTTGTCTTCCTCGAAAACTACTATAATTGAGGATGAAAATTTAAAGTCAGTAAAAAATTATACAAGTAGGGAAAACCTCCCCATCACACTTACAACATCCGTAATGATTTGTTCTATTGGAATGGAGAATTGGTAATCCCTAATAAACACACCTTAATTCACCAAATTCTACAAGAATTCAATTCTTCACCTCTTAGGAGACATTTTAGGATAGCAAAGATAGTGACTAGCAAAATCCTCCAATACTATACCTACAAGATTGTTAAAACTCTTGCCAATTTCTAAAAAAAATTGGGATGATGTCACCACGGGTTTTTATCATAGGTTTGCCTTCATCCAAGGATTCACAATAATATGTGTTGTGGTTGATAGAATTTCAAAGTATGCTCATTTTGTTTCCCTATAAAATTACTATACTAGTGTTATGGTCGTTAAGATATTCATGAAAACCATTGTGAAACTACATAACATTTTTGGAAACAACCTTTTAAGTTGAGTGATACTACTCTAGCTACGAGTCCATTTTAGCAACCATAGTTTGATGGTAAATCAAAGGTTGTGAATTACTACTTAGAAACATACCTTCTTTGCTTTACTTATGAAAATTCAAAGGTCTAGAACAAATTGTTGTCATGGGAAAAAGTTTAATATAATACTTCATAATATCTCAATATTGGCATGACACCAATTAAGGTGGTTTACACAGGGATGCTTCTTAAGTAGTGTAGTACATATGTGACTCGTAAGATCTTGTGAATCCGCAGGAAGTATTGCAAACAAGAGATATTATTCTCAATCAAATAAACTTTAATTTATTAAAAACTCAACAAAACATGAAAAGAGTATGCAGATCAAAAGCAGAGATATTTGGTATTCCAAGAAGGGGATATGGTTTGGGTAAAACTGCAATCATATAGAGAAAATTCTGACCTTAAAAAAGTTAAAAGTTGAGAATGGGGTATTTTTGCTCTTTTCTTGTCATAAGAGAATTGAGTATGTTGCTTGCAAGTTGTTGCTACGAGGTATTACAAAGATCTGTTCTGTTTTTCACTATACTTTATTGAAACTATGTTATGGTGATCATAACATGTTGTATATCTACCAATGATAATAAATGAGGTTCATCCTATTGTATACCCTATATCAAAGTTTCAACCCAAAGTCAATATTAGGGATGACCAACAGCTATCTCAAAATTTAGTCACTTGGGAAGGATTAGATGATACAAATGCTACACGTTAGGATTATTCATAGTTCAAGAATGTCTACCCTGACTTCAACCATGAGGACAAGGTTCTTGTTAATGGTAATATCACAAGTGAAAAATAAGGAAAAACTTAAAAGGAATTGTGGTTGAAATTGATTTTGTTAGTAGTCAGGACATGTGACTAACAAACCAAAGAATGAGGAATGTATGAGGAACAACAATAAAAGAGGTACAAATCTATGTACGAAGGATTTTATTCTAAAAAGAAATTAGTTATATAAACCAACAATAACAAGATATATAGACGTGACTCCTCTTTTCTTTTTAATATAATATACCATAATACATATAAAGATATTTCTTTTCATCATTATGTTAATTTTGTTTTCAAATATATATATATATATATATATATATATATAATTAAAAATATGTCATGCTTCCATTATATCATGAAAAAAAAATATCATATTAAATAATAATATATATCAATGACACATAAATGATGAGAACCTTAAAAAGTTGGAAGAATCTTGATCAATTCAAGAAGGTGTAGAGAATTTAAAATCCGTGAAAGATAAGATATAAATGGCATAAGCAAAGAAAAAAAATTCATGGTGACTTTGACAAAACCAAAAGAACAAACAAAAACAAGCTGTAAAATGAAATAGAAAAGAGATTAAGACAAGAGATGGAAGAAGAATGCCCCACCTTCAATTGAAAATCAAGGGATAAATGTATGGAGATTCACCATTTGAGAAAACTTCTCAAAATAAAAAACAAAGAAAAAAGAAGTCTTAAAACTCTCAAATATGAATTCACAAAGTAATTTCTATTCAATATTCAAGTGTGATTTTGCAAAGAACCAAAACCTCCTTATACAAGTGAGGTATCTTAACCAAGAAGAAGAAAAGACAAGAAAATTAAGTTAATTTTTCTAATCATATAATTAACTCTGTTAAACATAATTAACACGTGATGGTTTCTTGAAATTAGGAAGTATATGGATAATTCCTTGAATTTAAGGGATTTAGAAGTTTATATGTCTTCTTATCTCTTCCTCCTTATCTTAGAGTTCTCGTAATCTTCTTTATCTTTTTTTTTATTTGTTTTTATCATGTTTATTTTATTTATTTTTTCTCTATTTTATATTTTCAACAAATTCTTCTTCCTCTTTATTTATATTAACGAATCATACATAACACATTATGATTTGTAACTCTGTATCCAACTAAAGATTTTTTATAATCTTATGAAAACTTTAATCTATATAGAGAATATAGTTAGTTAAGTAAAAAAAGTCATGATTCTATTATATTATGACATATATATATATATAAAATCATACGGAACTGCTTATAATCTATAGATAACTTGTATTCAACCAAAGATTTTCGATAATCTTATAAAAATTTTCATTACTCTTGTATATTGTTTGGTAGAATGCATAAAAGGCCTTGGGAAAATCTGTATATACCAAGATAACGTAAATGTCGAATGTACAAGCACATGCAAAATGTTCAAAACTGTAAATCTGAGACTCGTAATTCATCTTACAAAAAATTCTTTACAATCTTGACACTGAAATACGGGTTTTGAAAGATAGGAACAATACTCTCTACTAATCATAATGATTTCTCAAACAGGAAAGAGACAACCTAAGAATGATGATCGGATTTAATACCACTTGTTTTGTTGGGATTGTTCACAATTACACGGTCTTAGTTTCTTTGAAGGAAAATCATAAATGCAAAAGGCCTAAGAGCCCCGAATCAATGATCTCATTAGAATGTCAATATTCAACAAATTACTGGATTCCTTTGATTTGGAATGAATAGTTGATGCAGAGAATAGATGGTACAAATCAAATTACTGGATTCCTCTGATGATACTTAATGTTTCTCTTTTGATGAGAGAGAATGAGAGACTTAATTTTGGTTTATTATCTTAGAGGTCACAACCACAAGTTTTAACTAGTTAAATTTTTATTATCTTCTAACGAGTTAACAGATTTCATTTATTAAATTCATATAAATTTTATGTTGGCAGTATAATTAGTTTATTAAATTATTAATATTTAGTCTATATATAAAATGTAAATAGTTTTAATATAATATATATGTGACCCATGTTAACGTAAATGTTCCTTGTGTTTAGGAAAAGCATTGTAAAAGATCGATGATTCTGCAAAATAAGAGTTGTTCCTGTCGCATACTAGGTTGAAGAATAAACTTTTATTTATTTTTCTTTCGTTCTTAAAGAAAGAATCCCAATCCCCTTTTGAAGATTTTGAGCATTAAGATGTCTATTAGGGCATCTAGCATTTTGGATTTAATTAGTTTATTCTAATTCCCTTTGTCTTACCCAAATATATTACATTATAAGAGACAATAACTAATGGTTGCCAGGTTTTTTTGGTATATGATCAGATATCTCATATATACTTTTGCACTTTAGTTCAACTAAAGACGTAAAAGATTGGTTTATGGATAACAAATTTACAGTACGTGTGTATATCTATACAACTTCGAAAATCTGTATGCTACTTGCATATATAATATTTTTTTTTCTCCCTACACACCTTCTTTGGAGTTAAGGATGAAGTAAAACCAATTTTTCATTTTATACTAGAATCGTAATCATTTGGGAATTCCTCATTTTATACACAATATTGTTTTCTTTTTCTTCATAAAAAGAAATAATTTATTAAAAGGAACATATGTATGTCATTAGGTTTAACAAATACAAATAGTGTTTAAAACTTAATCATATCCAGGCGTACATTTATGTAAATAAAAAGAATATTTATGTATATAAAAAGAACATACGTTCTTTTTTTTCTAATTTGTTGCTAGCCCCTATTGCTTTGAGCATAAAAGAAAAAAAAAAACTGTTCGCATCTATAATGTAAGTTAATTTTCTATTAATCTAAATTATACAAAATTTTAGAATTTATGATTCACACACAACATATCTGAATTCATACTTCAATTGATCTTTACTTTTTCTCTTCTCTTCCTTCTTTTTCTTTAACTTTTTTTTATGGTAAAAAAGAGTCACCTTTCAATACTTACAACCTAGACCATGTTTGTTTTTAAACGATATTTTTTATTTTTATATTTTAAAAGAGAGAGAGAGGAGGAATTTATTTTATATTATAATAATATAAAATTTCTACTGACTTTATTTACTTTATAAGAGTAATAACCATCACATTACTTTTCTTTTATTAAAATTAGTCCTATAAATAACATGGATCATAATTATAATAATATTTATTTTAAATATTCTTACATCTCATTCTTTTTCTAAGAAAGAAAATAAGAAAAAAATCAGGAAATTGGTATATATATAACAAATATCCTCTAAACTAACGTTAATGTGTAATTCATACAAATTGACGAGATAAGCAAGATTACATTCATCTCAAAGAAAAAGAAATAGTGAAACTCAAAGACAACTAAATTCAAAATACCAATTTTGAACTAAATTCAAGAAATCTACCTTCTCTATAATGTCTTAATTCAAGAGCGATTTAAAGAAGATGAGGTAGTAAAGAAGATGAAGAAGTATAGTTGTGATGACTTTTTTAATTAAAAGAAGAATGTGACTCAGGTTGATAGCAATTGGACAATTTTGATGCAATTGAGTGAGTTATTTAAGTTTTAAATTTTAGTTAACTGTCATTTTATTATATATAGAATGTCATATTTTGTAAAGCTCGAATATATTAGTAAACAATTACTTTTGGTAAAATATTCCAACGCAAATGAATATAAATAGAAAGGTTTGTATTGTAATGTATCTCTTCAACGTTCTATCCCTTCTCTATTCTTACTTAAGATTCTTCATTTCCCTTTAATATTTTGGAAAATTTTATGTCCATTATTACTTATTTTTGTCAGTTATATAAGTGAAATGTTTAGCATAAAGTTTGTTTCAACTATATGCGAAGTTAAAAGTTTATCATTTAATAAGAAAACGAAAAAAAAAAAGATAAAATGTGTTTCTAATCTATATATTTAGGTGAAAATCGAATTAATTATTTGTGTTGGCACGAGTATAATAATCATTTATCTAAATCTAGATATTTACACTACTATTTTAGAAACATTTGTTTAGTAATAAGTAACATTTAAAATCATAAGTTCAAGTATGGAAACTGCTAGCCATTATCAAGAATTCATTTTTTACCTAAAATAAATTGGCACGTCGAGTAGGACAAGTATTCATTGTTTTGTTGTATTGAATAGGATGAATATAATGGTTAGTTTTATGATTGTTAGTGCTAAGCAAGGTAGTTAGTGTTTACATGGTATTTATATGATTTCTTGTTTGTTAGTTTAATATTAGTTTATGCCATTACGAAGTAGTAAGATTTTGAATATGGTTAATAATGTAAATAGGAATACCAATAATAATAATAATAAGTCTAAAATAAATATAGGCAGAAACAATCATAATGATTTATATCATGTTAAGTGTAATATTAACATTCTTAACTATTTTAGTGTCAATTGTAATTAGTTAAATTATAGATTAATTATTGATATTAACATTCTTAACTAATTCAGTGTCCTTAGGAAGTGTCATATTAGCAAGGCACCCATATGATAGGGTTAGGAAATAATTTTTTATGTTCTTTAAAAATTGACTTATGGTCAAAATCTAAAGAATGATAATTTAAATATAGATATTTCAAGTACAAGCTTAGAACTTTTAAGACAATAAATGAATCATAATAATTTTGAATTTTGAGATTATTAATGTGTTATATCAAAAGACTATCTTTGTGGTCAATCTTCTAGTACAAACAACAATGGATAGCTTTAAAATGTTAACCAATCAAATGGATAGATTGGGAGAGGTCTTGACTTTGCCTCGAGATGAACATAACATAGGTTATTTAGGAATAAATAACCAAATTCATCATGAGCACAACCCTTATGTTATACTTAGAGGACAAAATGTGTATTACAACAAATGAGACATAATGCTTAAATAGGTTTGAGCGATAACTTAGGCAATAATCATTTAAACTCTGGACAAATTAATCATTATAGGGTAATTAACGTATTTGAACCATCTTAATTTAATAAGGAATTGAATACAAAAATATAAATCAACTCCAATTTGTTTCTCCATTCTTGCAATTCAAGATAGCTCAAGGTTTTGAGGATGAAGTTGATGAATATTCTCCAAATAATGGAGTTATTCCATCAAATGATTGCTATGATGAATGTACAAACATAATGGCTCAACACTTGAAGTCATCGAAGCATAAAGCATTCGACCAAGAGAAAACAATGGTGTGAATAAGGAATTGAAACAAGCCACCTTCAAGGATGAGTGAAGGAGGATCTGTCACTTGAAAAAGCTTCTCAAGATAAGAATCAAGGAGAGTGTAGAGACAAAACTCAAGAACTCTCACACAATTTCACAAAGGAAACTCTTATTCATTCAACTTATGATTATTCCAGTAGAGAGAACCTCTATTTATAGCCTAAGGTGTGGTTAAGAAGGAGCTTCACACTACAAGAAAAAGGTTGTTTAGAGATCAATTTTTAGCTACCAAATGAAATAGTTACTAATTGTGACCAAAATAGTCATCAAATTAGATTTTGGTTGCTAAAAAAGTACAAAATATAAGTAATGATTGAATTTATCAACCAATTAAGTCAAATAATTGGTATCTAACATTAGCTACTAATGTTTTAGTGACCTATACTATTAGATTCTAAATTAGTCTCTAACTTAATTAGATACCAATTTAGAATCTAATGACATATTGTAGGAACAGCTGGCTCCAGAAGGGGGGGTTGAATGGAGCCTGAACTCAATTTGCTATAAATAGAAACCACCAACCAATTTCCATTATGAACAGATTTGAACGTTAGAGCACAATATGATATAAAATCAATTTAAATCAAATCAATAACACATAAAAGTAAATAGTAAGAAAACTTATCTCTTTATAG
>Ga0209489_109133_pt1 | contig 12644 bp, 7 predicted proteins | sample SiratrowhiteBW_FD_187527 | JGI IMG/M metagenome (GOLD analysis project Ga0209489, IMG submission 187527) | Root nodule microbial communities of legume samples collected from California, USA - Siratro white BW (SPAdes) (version 2) | ecosystem: Host-associated > Plants > Roots > Nodule | place: USA... | reverse complement strand
ATATTAGAATATAAGATTACTACACTCTCCCTCAATCCCCATCTTTAAATAGTTCAATGTTACAGTTAGAATTATCTTCTTCAAATAGTGTTCAAACCTAGGAATAGTTTATGTTAAAAATAAAAACATAGGAATATTACTTAAAAGTAACACAAACTTATTAAAATTCTTAAAAATTCAAATTAAAATGACCATCAGAACACTAAAATTTATTAAATTAAAACTAAATTTATAAAATAAAAAATTATAATATTAGTTTCAATACTATTTTTATAATTTCAATTTCTTGTCTAGTTCTATCAGAAACTCATTCTACATTATTAGATTGAGACGAGATAATAATTTATTTTTATTAAAATAATATGATTCTCATTCTACTTTATTAAAAACACACAGAGAGCAACAGGAGTTAGCCTTTCAGAAGGCTTAACTTTATTTTAAAAAAAATCTGCTTGAAATTCAAATAGTTTAAAATTAAGTTACAATTCTCATCATGTTTCAAATAGTTCAAGATTAAGTTACAATTCTCATCATGAGTATAAATGGATTAGTATTATTCAAAATGTTTCAAAATATGACATCATTAATAAGTACGTCTATAAGTACGTCATTAATCTGATTTTGTCAGTTGATTATTAACAAGTATTTTTATAATATTTAATTTATTTGATTTTTTTATAAAAATATGTATATATATATATATATATTAATATAAAATTATATATAATTTTATATTAATATAAGATTCTTTGTTATCATTTAAATTCTAAAATAAATGAGGTATATAAGAAAATGTAAAGAAAAAGAGTAAAGTGAGAGAAAATCTTAAAGGAAGAAGAGAAAAGTTTATGAAGAAGGAAGAGAAAATAGGAAAAATAGAAAAACAAGAAAGAATCAAAAGAAAGAAGAGAAGTAGAAAGAAAAAAAAAAAAAAAAAAAAAATAAAAAAAAAAAAAAAAAAACATTTGAGATTTGGGAGATAGAGATAGGTTTATATCAGAGTCTGGAGTTTGGATTCTGGCCAGCCAAAGCTTCAACTAACTATCATTTGAATCCAAATAAACAGACTAAGTTCCTTACAAAGTGAATACATTTTTTGCTTCTCTACTTGTAAGATATGATGGATAAGTTAGAGAACATCACCTCTGCAAAACCTCTGATTTGATCCTTCTGAATCTGCTCTCAATGTACCATCTATTAGACCAAGGAAATAAAATAATGCTTACTAAACAATCCTCAGAGCAGCTTCAGCAATCTCTACTTCCCCCTCCTTGGGCAGTTTTTCGTTATGATAAATGAATATAAAGGGAAAAAAATTACATAAACTTAAAATGTGACGATACAACAACATTGAATTCTGCAGGTCTTCTTTCTGAACATCCTTCCCCTACCCCTTCCTATTATTCTATTCCCTCTTCCGATCCTCAGTCCTCTAACATAATAAACAAGGGCAAATGGAGAATTTTTCCCAACCCCCCTCCCCAATAGCAGCTTTGGGGCCTGCCACACTGCAGTCCACACCACGAACAGGAATTGTAAGCTTAACTTGGTTTGCAATGCATATCAGAGAAATCTTCCGGCAGATTTATTTAAAATTCCCTGTTCCATCATGTTTCATCGACCAGCCACCACTGGAAAGAGCTACAATCTTCTTGAATTAAAAAGCAAAATCTATTGCAGGATGTTAACGAATCTTGGAGCATCATCCCGCGGCCCATCAAGTGACCGATACATGTACAATATCTCAATTTCATCACCTGCATTCTCCTCAGCGTTGTTGTTGATGACTTCCAAAACCAGGTTGGGCAATGCTTGTGCAACCTCTTGGCAAGCTTGGCGCGTCAATTTACAGGACGACATCCAGAGGAATCTCATGTTGTAGTAATGATGCAAACCAGATCGCAGAGCTCCATCCCCAAAAGGACTGTCCCTGATTTCAAGCTTCTGCAGATTAGGGCATCCTTCAAGCACATACTTAAGGCCCATGTCGGTGTCCCCAGCAAAGGCAACCGACAGTGTCCTAACCAATTTCCCATACCTCCCAATGTACTCAAAAGCACGATCAGTCAGCAAACCAGACACAGCCAGCCTAGTGAGCTTCTTGCAGTTCATAACAATAGCACCAAAACCCTCATCCATGGGTTCCTGAGTCACAGGATCTGGCCTATAGCGCCCAATAATACACAAACGAAACACCACAAGATCTGGGCAGTTCTTTGACATAGCCACCACAGCCGCATTAGTCATCCTCTGGCAGAAATACAAAATCGATTCCAACTTCCTACAACCCTGCGAAATCGCTTCAAACCCCACCTCAGAGACAGGCCCTTCAGTCTCCTCCCTCGCATCCACAGGAAAAACCCGAAGCTCACGCAAGTCCTTGCAAGTAGCAGCCACTGCCTGAAGCCCTTCATCACATATCGAATCAAGTACCTGCAAAACAACACATGACCCCAAATCTAAATTCAGATTCAAATCCTTAACAATGCAGCCACAACAAAACTCACAATGCCACAACACAACACATACCCAGAATATCTGCAGCTTATGACAGTGGCGAATAACTGCCTTCAACTGAAGCGCGTTAACATCGGCATAGCTCAAATTCAGCGAGGTCAGATTGGCGCAGACGGGATAAATCGCCGGAAGGTAATCCGCCCAAATCTCCCTGAATCCAGAGAGGCAAACCAAGGATCTGCAAGCCTCAAACGCCGCCGTGTAATCCGGTTCCAGTTCCCCGGGCTCAGCGGCACTGAATGAGCCAGTTCCCAGATGAGTAAGCTGCGGGGCTCGAAGCAGCAAACGATGCAGCTGAGCCATGGAAACAAATCGGTTCAAGCGAAGCTTCTTCAAACGAGGCGACCTAGCCACTAAGCTCTCCAAAGCCTCGAAATTAATAGGACACTCAACACAATCAAACACCAGAGACTCCATGTTGGTTTGGCTCTCGGGAAAACAAGAAATCCAATCCACTTCCTCATCGTCCTCAGCCTCCACCACAGATTCCACCAGCTCAAGCACCCTCAGCAGTCTAATCACAACACAACACAACAATGCTCTAAATTAGCAATCAACTAAGGCTGCGTTTGGACAAACAAAATTCCTAGAAAGTAAAACGAACCCAGTTCAAGGGTTTTAGAAAGATTGATTGAGATCTGTACCTGCACTTGGCAGCGACGTTGGCGAGGCCGGGAGTGCCGAAGCCGTCGCAGCAGACGAGGACGAGTTCGCGGAAGCCGGAGAAGGAGTCGGCGAGGAGGGCGAGGTCGGCGTCGGAGACGGTCATGCGTTTGAGATGGAGCTTCTCGAGCCAGGGGTAGGCCTGGGCCAGGGCGGAGGCCCAAGGCGCGAAGTGGGCCCCCCAATCGGGGGGCATCAGATCGAAGTCCGCGAAGCGCGGCTTGCCCTTGACGGTGACGGACTTGACGCGCGTGAAACGCGTGGTGGCGCGGGTCGGGGAGAGCGCGTAGCAGTTCCCGATGAAAAGCTCGGATCGGGTGAGCGCCTCGGCGCGGTACCAGGAGCGGCACACCAATGAGGCGGCGTTGCGGTCGCGGCGCGAGGAGAGGAAGTGGAGGACGTTCTCCAGCACGTTCTCGAGAACCTGGTCCGGGAAGGGAGCCTGCGGCTCCGATGGACCCGACCCGGAACCGGGATCCGGGAAGGCGCCGTAGTTTCGGGTCTTGGAGTTGGAGGAGATTTCGGCGCGCGCCAGATCCAGCAGGGAGGATCGCTGGTCGTCCTCGGAGGGATGGTTGTCTCTCATTTGTTGATGATGTTTGATCTGGGAACTGTGGGTTTGGATTCAAAAGATGGAATCTTTGATTGGTTGAGAGGGTATTGGATTTGTGGGGTTTGATTGGTTAGAGTGGGAATGGGAGAAGGGAAAGTTGGAAATGTGAGAATGAAGGAGAGAGTGTGTGGAAGGTGAGATGATATGGGAGAGAGTGAGAGTGGGGATTTTTTAGTTTAATTGGTCAGAAAACAGGGCCAGGGAGTCACAACAGTAACCTCAGCTGTCTGTGTCTCTGAGCTTTAGCATTGGGATTCTCCATGCCCTCTCTCTTTCATCACAAATATCCAAATACCCTCTCTCTCTATCTCTCTCCTCCTTCATTATTTCACACATTCTATCTTACTTTTTCTTCTTTTCTTATCTTTCCATGCTCTTTCAATTCAGTTTTTCCTTACCATATGGAAAAAATCAATTATTTTTACTTTTTCTAAACTCAAAAGTGTATTTTCTTCTGTATTGGTATGTGTATGAGTGTATAGTCCTTGAGTGTAGTTTTGCTTGAATATAGAATGGATGAGGGATAAAATAAAGTAAAATAAAAAGAAATGATAATTGCATATGCTGAAAATGCTTTACACCAACTCAGATTTTGAAGAAACAGAGTCTTAGCAAGTCACATTATATAATTATAGAGCGCGGAACCACTTTTAGAATACAATTGACTGGACCACCACTTTCAAGGATTATCATCAATTTCCGTTGCGTTAGTCAAGTTTATATATGTGCTGCACTACTCATCACTTTCTTCCATTTTTTTAATTATATTTCCCATCCTCCTTCATCAACAACAACAACAAAACTCACTTCCAAATATACCCATTACTTCTTTTCATGCACTTAATCAATATCAAAATTTGAAAGATTAGAACAAAATTTACAAATTAAGATTGTTTAAATGTGTAAGCAGAAAACTACCAAAAGCTGCGCGTGTTAAATAAATGATACACTCAATAATTTGATGGAGGAAGATCATAAAATATTGGAAGTGAAAAAGCTATCCAAAAGATTTAACTTTAAATAGTTTTCGAAAATGCTTTTTTAAACGGAAGACAATAATAATAATAATAATAATAATAATAATAATAATAATAATAATAATAATAATAATAATAAATAGTAATAGTATCGTCTGTAATTAAAGACGAGGCAAGAAAGCAAACGAAAAAGCAAGGGAGCATATCGTATGTACCAACGTACGTAAGAATGAATTAAACAATATTTAAATCTATAAAGTTGTGTGTATTTAATAGGAAAATGGCTAAGGAAAAAGAAATATGTACATTTAATTTGGAGACATGCACAACAGCATTAACTATGTTTCAAATAACTTTATGGCCATCCATTGTCTTCCACAATAAATTACACATTTATTAATAGCATATTTAGAAGTAATATAATTAATCTTCTTTAATAGAAACTATTATGTCCCACTTTTTTCCAATTTTGACTTTTTTAACACTTCATATTTATTATAACCTATCTTAATAAATCCATACACTTAAGGTCAAGACTAATTAAAATTTTATTTAATGAAAAATAAGTGGAGAAGAATCTAACAATTGTATAATTTACTATAAATTAGGAATACTTAAAATAGAGTCTCCCCCGTCTATTAAAAGAAAATTACGGATCTAGGAATATCCTTTATGTATGAAACTAACATAATTAATATGTTTAAGAGAGAATATCTAATTAAAACATTAAAAAATGTACACATAAAACTATGTAACCAATCAATTTTATTAATTTCGAGATTATTAATTTTATAACATGTTAAAAATATAAATTTTTTCATATAGACTCAATTAGCCTCCACAACATTATTAATGTCTAATAAGGAAGGAACTATTCCTTTATTAGTAAATCCTGAAATAGTAAATTTGACTTTGCCAAAAGTTTTTACAATAAAGTGAAATAGTCAGTGACTTAAAATGGAGATTAGAAGACATATTAACTCTATAAAATCTTAATGAAACAGAGTTAGATACTATGTAGAACTTTATTTTGTTCCATTAAGAAAAACTAGTTATTTAAAATTCCTGGATTCAGTTTGCCCATGGCATCAATAGATAGATCAAGTTTTTCTTTGCATAGAGGAATATTACAATATCTTAGATAAATCTCCACAATTTTTACTCTTGAATATTAACTAGAAGTAAATAATTCTAATATGAGTCTGCAAAAAGACACCTGAGTCACCAACATAGTCAGCTAAATATAATTAAAATCTTTAAAGTAGATAAAAAAAAGGCATTAAAAAATTCGGAGAGAAAAAAAAATTTTGAGACCTTTTTTCAAGAAGAATAATACATTTTAGAATCTAATATTGTGAATTTTTATTTGAGCGAAATTGCTTAGATAACTTAAAAATAAATGTAATCAAATAATAAGAATTATAAAACCGTTAGAATAAGTAAAATTTTCTAATGTTGAAAGTAAAGAAGTGTTAATTTCTCTCTTTAAAATAATAAAATAAAATATAAAAATAACTATATTAAAGTTAAATGTAATATTTCAAATTTATAATACAGCACTTTTTAGTATAATGTCACAAGATAATTTAATTTTTTTTTATTTTAAAATTCGTAATATGTTATATAGCTAAAGCAATATCAAATAACTATTTAATTCATTAAAAATTAAAAAAGTTAAAAGAATTAATATATATATATATATATATATATATATATATATATATATATATTAGAATATAATATATATATATATATATATTAGAATATAATATATATATTAGAATATAAGATTACTACACTCTCCCTCAATCCCCATCTTTAAATAGTTCAATGTTACAGTTAGAATTATCTTCTTCAAATAGTGTTCAAACCTAGGAATAGTTTATGTTAAAAATAAAAACCTAGGAATATTACTTAAAAGTAAAACAAACTTATTAAAATTCTTAAAAATTCAAATTTATTAAATAAAAACTAAATTTATAAAATAAAAGATTATAATATTGGTTCCAATATTACTCTTGTTATTCCAATTTCTTGTTTAGATATGTCAGAAGCCCATTCTACTTTATTGAAAACAGAGAGAGAGCAACAGGAGTAAGCCTTTCATAACTTTATTATTTTCAAGAAAATCAGCTTGAAATTGAAATAATTCAAGGTTAAGTTAAAAATTCTCACCATGAGTATAAATAGATTAGTGTTATTCAAAATATTTCAAAATATGACGTTATCAATAAGTACGTCTATAAGTGCGTTATTAATCTGATTTTGTCCGTTGATTATTAATAAGTATTTTTATAATATTTAATTTATTTGATTTTTTTTCTATAAGAATACGTATATATAGTATAAAATTATATATAATTTTATATTAATATAAGATTCTTTGTTATAATTTAAATTCTAAAATAAATGAGGTATATAAGAAAATGTGAAGAAAAAGAGTAAAGTGCGAGAAAAACTTAAAGGAAAAAGAGAAAAGTTTATGAAAAAAGAAGAGAAAATAGGAAAAAGAGAAAAGCAAGAAAGAATCAAAAGAAAGAAGAGAAGTAGAAAGAAAAAAAAAAAAAAAAAAAAAAAAAAAAAAAAAAAAAAAAAAAAAAAAAAAAAAAAAAAAAAAAAAAAAAAAAAAAAAAAAAAAAAAAAAAAAGAGCTGGACAGAAAAATTGAGTGAACTGACTTATATATAACATATAATTTCTAGATATTGAAATATGAAAATGAAATCTATGTTGCTAACTTTTTAACGTATTAATTGTTTTGAAATGTGATAAGTGAAGATTAAATAAATCAGTAATATTGATATATGATTGGAAGTTAGTTTGTTAAAAGACAATCCAAATTGATATGTTTTTTTTCGTCACCCAAAATTTGACATAGTCTTCACTAAGAACTTTTTTTCTAAAATAATATTTTCTAGTGCTTCAGTGTTCATGAATCAATTTTCACTACGTACAAAATAATCAAGTAATATAAATAATATACTTACAACATAAAATTACAAGTAATTTAAATATTTTAAATTTTTAAATTAATCAAAATTTGAAATTCTTAAAAATTCAAATTAAAAGGAGAATCAAAACACTAAAATTTATCAAACAAAATCTAAATCTATAAAATAAAATATCTCAATTATAATATTGGTTTCATTACTATTTTTATTAGTGCACTTTCTACATCATTGGATTGGAATGAGATCGCGATTCATTCTTATTAAACTAATACGATTACTATTCTATTTGATTGGACAGGAGAACCTTTCACGATACTTAACTTTATTTTTCAAAAATATTTGCTTTAAATTTAAATAGTTGAAGATTATCGTTACTATTTTTACATTCTGCTTCGATTCAGAATGTGACAAGAGTTTGGATTCAGAAAGTTTAAGAGAGTTTCCATTAAGAATTTTTCGCAAATACAATAATAGTAACATTATTCTTTCAAATAAATATAAATAGTGGTATTATACTTGTAATAATTATTGTGATCTATAATAATAATTATCTAAATTGTTAATAATTATCAATAACAATAATTGATAAATTAGTAATAGTATTGAAAAATTATTATTCAAATCAATAACAATAATATTAATATTATATATATAGGGTTTATATATACACGTTTATTGTTTTTTACAATAACAATATTATTTTTTTAATAGTGACATCATTAATACCATCTATGTTGAGTGACAAATAATAACAAACACCTGTTTTAGGTGACAAATAATAACAAACACCTGTTTTAGGTTACTAACAGCATTTCATATTTTCTTTTTTTTAAACTGTGGTACTTTTTCAATTTTAGTGAATGCGGAAACAATCTTTTTAATGAATTTTTAAAAATAAAAAAAAAATTACTATGAATCTTCAAAAGCGAATAACTACTTTTTATAATTTTGTAAAACGAAGTAAGAAAAAGCAAATATCTTGATTTAATATTTAAAAACACAATATTATGTTTTTTTTAATTTATATTTTATGATAGATATGATAAATCAAATTTGGGTTAAAAGAATTAATTTTGAAATCTTAATTCAAGACTTGAAAATCTAATGTTAAATGTATCATCTATCATTCATTTTTTTCTTAAGTGACTTAACATAAAAAAAATTCTATTATTTATCATAAAATATTTATTTATAAGCTAAATTTTTATCTTTTAAGTTTGGCCTTTTTAAATAAAATGTTTAATAATTATAAAATAAATAAATATATAATTTTAATATAATATTACAAATTGAACATGATAATAACCTAATTTTATTATGAAAAAGATATTATTTGTCTAAAAGATATTTTAAATTAGATTTTTATAAAAGTCTAATATTTGGGTTTGATGTAGTTTTGTCAATGGGCTTTTCTTTCTATACCTTAGTTTTCAACTTGCAGCCCCTTATAAATAGAAAATTATGACATTGAGCCAATAAAAATCATATTTTAAAATATTATTTTATTATTTTTTCTATTAATTATAAAATAAAATATATTAATTATAATATTGGTTTTATTAATATTTTTACTAATCTCAATGCTGCCAGAATTCATTTTCCATCATTGGATTGGAACATTATTAGTTCTTATTGGGTTAATACGATTACTATTCTATTTCATTGGAAATCGACAACGACAGGAGAAGGAACCTAGGAGAAGGAACCTTCGAGAAGGCTTAATTTTATTTTCTCAAAAAAAAAATCTGCTTTAAATTCAAATAGTTGAAGGTTATTGTTATTATTTTAACAATGAATCTAAATGTTCTACTTCGATTCAGAAAGTGTGAAGAGTTTCGATTCAGAAAGCTTAAGAGAGTTTCGATTCAGAAAAGCTTAAGAAATGATGACAAATAATTTGAATTTGATTTTGCGCATTGTAGGTCTATAATTTAAATAAATTACATACTTTTTTATATATTTATCTTCAGAAATTTGTGGTATACAGTTATATATTTTAGATACTTTTACATATTTATTTATCCGTAGATATCCTTTTGTTAGATAATCGTACAATAATAATATTTTTCCATATTTGATATGTAAGTGTAGGTGAGTGTTTTTAGATCTGATATGTAAAATCGGATCTATCCGTAATGCTTCTTAGATTTGTTTTCTAAATGTAGTGTGATTTTAGATTTAATCCATAGTGCGTTTTGATATCTAATATGTAAGCGTAATGTGTTTTTAAATTTAATTCATACTAAAATTTATCAAACAAAATCTAAACCTATAAAATAAAATATCTTAATTATAATATTGATTTCATTACTATTTTTACTAGTCCACTTTCTACATCATTGGAGGATTGGAATGAGATAATGATTCATTCCTATTAAACTAATATGATTACTATTTTATTTGATTGGACAGTAGAACCTTTCAATAGGCTTAACTTTATTTTTCAAAAAAATATGCTTTAAGTTCAAATAATTGAAGGTTATCGTTACTATTTTTACACTCTGCTTCGATTCAGAAAGTGACAAGAGTTTGGATTCACAATGATAAGAGTTTGTTCAGAATTTTTTATATACAAAAATAATAACATTATTCTTTCAAATAAATATAAATAGTGGTATTATACTTGTAATAATTATTGTGATCTATAATAACAATTATCTAAATTGTTAATAATTATCAATAACAATAATTGATAAAGTAATAATAGTATTGAAAAATTATTATTCAAATCAATAACAATAATATTGATATTATATATATAGGGTTTATATACACACGCTTATTTTTTTTACAATAACAATATTATTTTTTTAATAGTGACATCATTAATACCATCTATGTGTTGAGTGACAAATAATAACAAACACCTTTTTTTAGGTTACTAATAGCACTTCATATTTTTTTTTTAAACTGTGCTACTTTTTCAATTTTAGTGAATGCGGAACAATTTTTGTAATGAATTTCTAAAAATAATGAAAAATTACTATGAATCTTCAAAAGCGAATAACTACTTTTTATAATCTTCTAAAATGAAGTAAGAAAAAGAAAATATCTTGATTTAATATTTAAAAACACAATATTATGTTTTTTTAATCTATATTTTTATGATAGATATGATAAATCAAATTTGGGTTAAAAGAATTAATTTTGAAATCTTAATTCAAGACTTGAAAATCTAATGTTAAATGTATCATCTATCATTCATTTTTTTCTTAAGTGACTTAACATAAAAAAAATTCTATTATTTATCATAAAATATTTATTTATAAGCTAAATTTTTATCTTTTAAGTTTGGCCTTTTTAAATAAAATGTTTAATAATTATAAAATAAATAAATATATAATTTTAATATAATATTACAAATTGAACATGATAATAACCTAATTTTATTATGAAAAAGATATTATTTGTCTAAAAGATATTTTAAATTAGATTTTTATAAAAGTCTAACATTTGGGTTTGATGTAGTTTTGTCAATGGGATTTTCTTTCTACACCTTAGTTTTCAACTTGCAGCCCCGTAACCGATTATAATTAGAAAACTATGACATTGAGCCAATAAAAATCATATTTTAAAATATTTTTTTTATTAATTATAAAATAAAATATATTAATTATAATATTGGTTTTATTAATATTTTTACTAATCTCAATGCTGTTAGAATTCATTTTCCATCATGGGATTGGAACATTATTAGTTCTTATTGGGCTAATACGATTACTATTCTATTTCATTGGAAACCAAAACAACAACGACAGGAGAAGGAACCTTCGAGAAGGCTTAATTTTATTTTCTCAAAAAAAAAAATCTGCTTTAAATTCAAATAGTTGAAGGTTATTGTTATTATTTTAACAATGAGTCTAAATGTTCTACTTCGATTCAGAAAGTGTGAAGAGTTTTGATTCAGAAAGTTTAAGAGAGTTTTGATTCAGAAAAGCTTAAGAAATGATGACGAAGAATTTGAATTTGATTTTGCGCATTGTAGGTCTATAATTTAAATAAATTACATACTTTTTTATATATTTATCTTCAGATATTTGTGGTATTCAGTTATATATTTTAGATACTTTTACATATTTATTTATCTGTAAATATCCTTTTGTTAGATAATCGTACAGTAATAATATTTTTCCATATTTGATATGTAGGTGTAAGTGAGTGTTTTTAGATATGATATGTAAAATCGGATCTATCCATAATGCTTCTTAGATTTGTTTTCTAAATATAGTGTGATTTTAGATTTAATTCATAGTGCGTTTTAATATCTAATATGTAAGCGTAATGTGTTTTTAAATTTCATTCATACTAAAATTTATCAAACAAAATCTAAACCTATAAAATAAAATATCTTAACTATAATATTGGTTTCATTACTATTTTTATTAGTCCACTTTCTACATCATTGGAGGATTGGAATGAGATAATGATTCATTCCTATTAAACTAATATGATTACTATTTTATTTGATTGGATAGGAGAACCTTTCAATAGGCTTAACTTTATTTTTCAAAAAAATCTGCTTTAAATTCAAATAATTGAAGGTTATCGTTACTATTTTTACACTCTACTTCGATTCAGAATGTGACAAGAGTTTGGATTCACGATGATAAGAGTTTGGATTCAGAAAGTTCAAGAAAGTATCCATTCAGAATTTTTGTATATACAAGAATAGTAACATTATTCTTCAAAATAAATATAAATAGTGATATTATACTTGTAATAATTATTGTGATCTATAATAACAATTATCTAAATTGTTAATAATTATCAATAACAATAATTGATAAAGTAATAATAGTATTTGTCAACACCCGATTTTGTCCGGGTAATCTTTTAAATTAAAATATAATGATAAAAATGAATAATAATATAAAAATATATATTTATTAGCTTAAGTTTTCTTGAAATAATAATAATATAAAAA
>Ga0209489_109129_pt1 | contig 12650 bp, 6 predicted proteins | sample SiratrowhiteBW_FD_187527 | JGI IMG/M metagenome (GOLD analysis project Ga0209489, IMG submission 187527) | Root nodule microbial communities of legume samples collected from California, USA - Siratro white BW (SPAdes) (version 2) | ecosystem: Host-associated > Plants > Roots > Nodule | place: USA... | reverse complement strand
TATATATATTTATGTAAATATATATATATATATATATATATATATATATATATATATATATATATATATACTAATTACTAGAAGCTGGGAATGCAGGTGACAAATCAGGTGTTTAGGTACGCGAAGAAAGCTGGAGCAAGCTACATCAACAAGCCAAAGATGCGACACTACGTCCACTGCTACGCCTTGCATTGCCTCGACGAGGAGGTGTCGAACGAGCTTCGTAGGGCGTTCAAGGAGAGAGGGGAGAACGTTGGAGCATGGAGACAAGCATGTTACAAGCCCCTTGTGGCCATCGCAGCGCGTCAGGGTTGGGACATTGATGCCATATTCAACGCGCACCCTCGTCTTTCCATTTGGTATGTTCCCACGAAGCTCCGTCAGCTTTGTCACGCCGAGAGGAACAGCGCCGCCGCTTCGAGCTCCGTGTCTGTGGGCAGCGCTCACCTTCCCTTCTAGATGCATGCATGGTTCAGTAACTGGCATAGTTAGTAATAGTTGTATTTAGTTATTACTATTATTATATGTGTAGAACCTCCCACGCCACGTTATGAAATGAACAACATATATCTATAGCAATGGAGGTCTTTTTTCTATTACGAATCTTTCATAAATCATTTACTTGCTTTGTACTTCTTTTGTACTGTGCATCGTTTGTTTGTTTGTCGTCTGCTTCTTCCTGATGCTGCTATTACATCATCGCATAATTTCCGAATTTCTACTAGATTTAAATTTCCTTTCAACATATCGTGGTTAGGATTATTTTAGTATTAAGTTCATAAACTTGAGTCCATGCTAAAAAAATTCTGTTTTAAATTCGGCCCAACTTTTATGTCTTCAACTATATATAGCTAATTAGTCCAATATTTGTGTCACCCAATGCAAGAAATTTTATATATATTATGGATAAAAATGTGTGCTTTATTGGGTAAATATACTCTTTTATAAAGACGATTATCAACCATAGATGTCAATAAGGTGGTATATAAAAGGTTTAATTTAGTTTTGTAAGATCTTTCCCAATAATGCAAATAACTACCAAGTAAATATTGTTCTATAAAATTAAAAGTTATAATCAATAAATCTTACATTTAAGAGTATGGATTATTATGTTATAGTGACTAATGATAAAGATACAATTACTTAGCAACTTGTTATGATTAAATCTTGGGTTTATTGAATTTTGTTTCTCTTCTCTTTTGGGTGTAGAAAAACCTTAATTTCATTTTGTCTAGTTTATGCACTCTCTTTTTATCCTAAGTGAGTAAAAATGATTCAATTGTATTGAAAGAGTGAAAAAGAAATTACTCTTATTTTAAAACCATTCCTTTCTTCAAACCTCTCATCCAAATAACATTATCTTTTAATAAAAAATATTATTCACAATAATAAAGTGAGAAGAGAGAGATTTTTTTTATAACTTAAAAATAATCCATAGTCTCCAATGGGCAATTTTCCCAAAATGGTGTATTTTTTTATTTATTTCTAGATATGAATAAATTGTGCATAGGAGAGACATATCATTGTAAAGAAATAGTGTCTTTATTACACAATTTAATTTAAGATTAAATGAAATCATGGAAAAAGAACACAATTTTAGTTTACTAGATGAAATTGTGTAACTAAGATTTCAATTAATGAGTTAATTAAAATGGTGAGAATACTGCACCATTTTAGAATGGTTAATATTCTACACTTATTTCTCTTTTTTTGGGAAAATTCCTCAAACTGGTGTAATTTTTATGTGAAATTCTCAAAATGGTATATTTTTTTTATTTATTTTTGGATATGGGTAAATCATATCTGCCACACACTATATCAATATGAAGAAATAGATGAAATTATGAAAAGATAACAGATTTTAGTTTAGGGTTTAGGGAATTTAAATTCTCCACCCATTCCTCTTCTTCTATCTTTGGCACCTGTGTTGTATTACTACTGTATAATTCAAATAAATGTAAAGTTACAAAGTTGTTTTATTTATTTATAGATATGTAATGGTTGAAATAAAAGTGATGTTAGTGAGATTTATATATTAAATTAAATTAAGAGTAAGTTTGATATTAAAAAGAAAAATAAAATAAAATTAAAATTTAATAATAAAATATATTTAGCAAAATTAAGTATAAGTTTGATATTTGAATTTAGTTACTAATATAGAAATAATTTAAAATAAAATTGAAATTTAGCAATAAATTTAGAAAGAAAAATTTGAAAATATTATATAATTTTTTAAATAAATTTATTGTTAGTTTTTAAATTATATCTAGGTAATTTTTTTTCACAAGTAACCACTCTTCTATTCAAATTAACTTCACAATTATTCAATTACTTAATCAGAATTAATTTCAACCATTATATATTTTTCAATAAATAAAATGAGACTTTGTAACTGTCCATTTATTTTAGTTGCATAGTAGCAACACAAGGCTGTTCAAAAACAAAACTGTTCAAAAACAAAAAAGAGGAATAGGTGGAAAATATTAACCATCTCAAAATGGTGCAGCATTCTCACGATTTTAATTAACTCATTAATTAAAATCTTAGTTACAAAATTTCATCTAGGAAACTAAAATTGTGTTCTCTTTTCAAGATTTAATTTAATCGTGTAATAAAGACATAGTTTCTTCACAATGATATTGGTCTCTCCTATGCACGATTTCCCCGTATCCGGAAATAAATAAAAAAATATACCATTTTGGAAATTGAAATTTCAGATAAAAATTACACCACTTTAAAAAATTTGCCCCTTTTTTGTTTTGCACATGGTGTGTTGCTACTGTGCAACTAAAATAAATGGACAATCACAAAGTCCTTTTATTTATTGATAAATATGTAATGGTTGAAATTAATTCTGATTAAACAATTGAATAATTGTGAAGTTAATTTGAAGAGAAAAGTGGTTACATATTGTGAAGAAAAATTACCTAGATATAATTTAAAAACTAACAATAAATTTATTTAAAAAATTATATAATATTTTCAAATTTTTCTTTCTAGATTTATTGCTAAATTTCAATTTTATTTTAAATTATTTCTATATTAGTAACTAAATTCAAATATCCAACTTATACTTAATTTTGCTAAATATTTTTATTATTAAATTTTAATTTAATTTAATTTTTCTTTTCAATATCAAACTTACTCTTAATTTAATTCAATATATAAATTTTTATGTCAACCATTACATATTTATCAATAAATAAAATAACTTTGTAACTTTACATTTATTTTAATTAACCAGTAGTAATACAGTACCAAAAATAGAAGAATAGGAATGGGTGAAAAATATTAACTACCATAAAATTGTGCAGTATTATGAGGATTTTAATTAACTCATTAATTCAAATCTTCACTGCACCACTTCCTCCCTCTAGTAAACTAGAATAAAAAATAGAAGAAGAGGAATTGGTGGAGAATATTATCCACCATAAAATTGTGTAGTATTCTGAGGATTTTAATTAACTCATTAATTCAAATTTTGACTGCACCATTTCCTTTCCTCTAGTAAACTGTTATCTTTTTATGATTTCATTCATTTTTTCACATTGATATCGTGTCTGGAAGGTAAAACAGACACTATTTACAGATAAAAATTACACTAGTTTGAGAAATTTACCTCTCCAATGCTTATAATACACTTTTAAGTATAATAATAATAATAATAATAATAATAATAATAATAATAATAATAATAATAATAATAAACATTAGACATTTTCTTTAAAATCATTCTACAATATTAGATTAAAACAATCTAACATTTTTTCATTTATATCTCATGATGACTTGGAGATTCAATAATAAAATATAAGTACATACTATTTCAAATTTTCAATTATCCTTAATTGAATTATGGTGATTGTAAATTGAATTATGGTAGTTGTAAGTTATCCAACCAACTTAATTTTATTCATATGTATCACAAATCTATCAAACTCAACTTAATTTTATTTAGTGTTATAATGCATGTCTTTAATGTCCTTATCATCTTACTAAAACAATAATGTATACTATATAATGTGAGTAACTTCATAAATAAAAAACATAAGTATAATTGAATATGCAATGTCTTTAATGTTCTTATCATCTCACTAAAACAATAATATATACTATATAATGTGAGTGACTTCATAAAAAAAACATAAGTATAATTGAATTTGTAAGTGCCCTGTAATAGGAGCATTAAAACTAAAGCGTGCGCAAACACGTATCACATTGCATCATCAAGAAGGACTTCTTACAAAATTTATTTTTTCAATGTGGGTAATGAATGTCTTTGTACTATATATGACACTTTGTCTTGGATTAACCTTTCTGTCTCAATACTTTATCTTGCCTTTTTTTTTCATCCATATTATGCTTTCTGATAAATGCGGGAAAAATTAAAATAGTTATAAATAACTAAATGCTTGAAAATATAACAGCATTTTTAATTGTAAATTTTAGAAATTAAAAGCTTGTTCTATTTTTTCCGTGTAAAAATGTGTAACTAACAATTTTTGTAATTAAGCATATTAAGTCTAAATAAGTTAGGGCTAAAAATAATAGAAAATAAAGAAACAGGGCTAAACATAGTAATTAGAATTCCATCAAATTTATATTAGAGTTCCAAATTTTCAGTCAACACATGTCTCAAGGTCAACATAAGGAAAACGTGATTAAGGATGATAAACATGTTCTCAATTTTGAATTAATGGGAGAATTTCTTTTGGTGTTTTTATTTGAATTTTGAAATTAAAATCTTTTCTCCAAGGCCTTGTAAATTTTATCCAACTACCTAAAGTCATTAGGTTATATTTTTATCTTAAAATTTATCTAAGTTTAGTTTGGGTGGCACTCTTGGTTATATAGTCACTTGTTTTCTTTATAAACAACTTTTGGATATATTGAAAAAGAACTTAAATTCTAGAGCATTTTTCACAATGTCTTTTAAAAAGAGAGAGTTCTCTTTTACTTGGATCTTGTCTTAGTTCATAGGATCAAGTATGATTCGTTCCAACACTTATCTTGAAACATCCTTAAGTGGCATGACTTCTTTCATTGTTATAAGTTTCTCTCTTGCATTCTTTTTTTTTTCTTTACTTTTGATGAATTGTTCTTTTTCCTTTATTGTTATATTTTGTTCCATGTCTTGTTTCGTGTATATGTTCATATTCTTGTCTTATAAGCAAGCTTTCACAAGTGTCTAATGACAAACTTCTAAGGATTTCTATTCTATCTTCTTCCTTTGTGTTCATATTGTTGTGTTTGTGTTCTTGTTTCATGCTTAGATGCAAACTTTCATATTTGCTTAATGTTCTGGATTAAATTTGTATTTAGTGGTAAGCATATTTGAAATTCATTTTATTTGATCTTAGTTCATTAAAAGTAAAAGAAACTTAAAGTTTCAATACTAAAATAAGCTAAAACATAGTTCAACACTCATAAATAGGATTAAAAGGAATCCCTTTGTAATATGTGGCACGAGTGGTTGCTTAAAAATCAAGTCATTAGATACTGATAGGTACCTTAAAAGAATTTTATTCAAATTGTGAATATATAATATATCTCTTTCTATTCAAACTATTTCTTCATTTTCAAGAATCCTTCTTGAAATGAACACCTTGTTTACATAAACATCAACTCTTCTTTTTATGAATTTGTGCCTCATTAACCTTTAAAGTGTCTTGTCCTTATCATTTTTTTAGCTTGCTCTTACTAATATTAACTCCACTGTGACTTATGAGATCAATTGAGTGATCCTTCATTTTTTTAATCTCTCTTCCTTCGTAATTAGTATGGTCTTAATTTCATAAAAAGTTTCACTTTTTCTCAAGAGTTTTATAATTCATTCGAAATCGGATAAATTTTACAAGAAGTGAATTCATAATTACATGTACTAGAAAGGATTCACTCACTCCATTTTGCTGTGAAGTTCTAGGTGCTGAAAAGTTATGTTTGATTCCAAACTTTTCACAAAATTTATCAAACCTTTCATTTTGGAATTCTCCCCCATGATATGATTTAATGACAGAAATGCAATTGTTTTTCTTATTCTGAATAACTTTGACAAGTTTCTTAAAGACATGATAAGCATCATCTTTGGTTGCAATTAAAAGAGTCCAAGTGAATCTTGAATAGTCATCAACAACTACAAGTCCATAGGAATTACCACCTATGCTCATAGTTCTAGAGGGACCAAACAAATCTATGTGAAGCAGTTCAAGGGGTCTAGAGGTTGAAACAACATATTTCTGTTTAAAACAGTTTTTAGTTTGTTTACCCATTTGACATTTTTTTCTTTATGTTGTTCTCTACATATTTTCAATTTTCTCTTTTGTTTTGATCATTAATTAAATGTTACCTATAATTCTATTTTAATTATCATAAACAGTGTAATATGAATTAGGATTAGTTCTTTTTTTTTAATTTTTCATAGCTAGCTTTTGATTCTGTTATACTTTTTTGATTTTAGTATATCGCATAATCACATTCATATTTTTTGTTGTTATCAAAGAAAGAAAATTCAATTAATAGAATGAAGTTGTGATGTGAACCTGGTTAGGAATAATCCCTATAACCCACAACAAAGAGTATTTGAATGCCCCAAGATCCCTAAGTATTCAGATTTAGAATGATCTACTTAGAACCATTGTCTTACGCAAAAGAAACGCAACAAAGATCCTAAAGTATGAAAAGCGCCACAAAGGATGATCAGCCCTTGATAAGTTGCAAGTCCAATGAAGAACTCAAGAGAGAAATTCTCACTTTTGAAATTTTCAGAATCAAATTCGTATCAAATTCAAGTTGTTGTTTACGTGTGTTTTCTAACTTAAATAGACTTTTGTTAGTTTCTAAAAGCTAAGCTAACTCTTCATTAGCCTAGAAGCCTCCAAATTTAATGCAACAGTAGCTTTTTGGCACACTTTTAGATGACTAATTAATTACATAAAATGGGAAAACGAAAAACACAATTTACTAAGCATGACTACTCAAAGCCATATGGAAAATTAATCAAAATATATCAAAACAAAAATTTGAACTTCATCCAAAATAATGGGTGACTCTTCATAATTTAACCTTAGCCTAAAATAGCCCATTTAAACTGAAATTAAATCTGGTGATGCATTTTCTATGGGCCCTTCACTTCAATTGACTTGTTTTTGGCTCAAATCTCCTTCATTTAATTCCTTCATCAGCCTATATCAAATTCAAAACGTGATCAGGCTTAAATTCAATCTTAGACTTTGTTTGCGTAGTCAAAATGTCTTGAATCAGCCCAATCAATACCTCTTTCAGTTTTTGGCCCTTGACCTGGTGATTGGTCTACTTGAAATTTGCAAAACATCCTTTGGATTGTTTATTTATGCAGATAATTGAGGTTGGTTAAACTTCAGCTCTTGATTCTTATCAATTTGTTTTGAGTTTTCTTCATGTTAATCTAGGTTTGCCCTTTGTTACAATAGTCAACTTAGTCTTATTTTAAAAACTTTATGTGATTAAGCGATTTATCAATCATTTCAAATCAATAGCCACGATTTATTCCAAATCAATAGTCACGATTCATTCCGTTAAATTTAATCATACAATTTAAAAAAAAACATATTAATCATAATTAAATTCATTAATTCAAACAAATTCTCGCTTAATATTTTAAATAAATTTAATAAATTCAAATTATATAAACTTTAACATGCATATAATTTTTTTAAACCATAAAAAAATAAGTTTCCATAATAATAATAATAATACCAAACAAATGTAATATAATTTAATTTCTAATAATCATAGTTCCCTATTATATTTGGATATACACACTTAGCAAATATACAAACAAGTTATAACCGATAATTACATTTAGGTGATTCATATGAAATTTATAATTAACAATTTCAATAAACCCAAAGTATATTAATTTCATAGGAGCATTATCAATCAATTATATAATTTCAAATGATAAAACTCTATATTTGACCACTTTATTTATTAACAAATTTCTCTTTCATTTATAATTCAAAATAATTCATCCTCTCTAAAATAATCTTACTGATTTACAAATAAAAAGATTTTGTAACTTAACATACATTAGGCCAATGCATTCCTCATCCCATATGTTGATGTTGCAACTCAATGAAAATTGAGTTTTCAATTTTACCTTTTAGAAGTATGTATTTGAAAATGTTTTTCTAGAATACATTCCCATCTTAATTTTTTAAATTTAATTTTAGTATTTTCTAAAATAAATCATCAAATAGTTAAAATTAAATTATTATCACAATATAAATTATTATGAAAAATTAAAATATTATATTATATATATATATATATCTATATTAAAAGTATTTATTTATATATTTAAATTTAATTATTTTATAATTTATATATTAACAATAGATATTTTGTAAAACTTGATTATAGAAAACAAATACCTATCTTTTTTTTATTATTGAATAGACTCTAGTAAATAAATATAGTTTAGATAAATAATAGTTCGACAATTTTTTTCATATATAAGTAATTGATAACCTTTTATAATCATATAATAAAAATAAAATTTGAGTCAACTAATGAAGTTTTGATAAATAATTAAATAAATGGTTGTTCTCTATGTAAAATAAGTTCAGGCTAAGTTCAAGAGGGGGGTAAATTGAACTTAAAGAATTTTTGCAAACAATTAACAATGTTCAAAACTGGATGAAAATTCTTTATCAAAACTATTGAAAAATGATTATTATGAAATGTTGAGTAAATGTTCAATAGATTCCAGAATAGAAACAATCAACTAAAACTAGATATAATTGAAATTCAATCAGATCATATGCGGAAGCAATAAACTAAAACAAGAAAGTGTTTCAGATAAATCAAAAATCAATCAAGTAAATAGTAAATTCAAACAAATAATTTTTCCAATTGGAAAAGAATCAGTACAGATTAAGACCAGATTCAAGAAATACCAATTGTTTTAAGAGAAACTAATTTTTCCATAAAAACAACCAAATATACAGTAAACACAGTTGATTAAGAAACCAGAAGTAAGAAGTTATACAATTAACTGAATATGTATAAGAACTATTTCAGATAAAATTAACAAACTCACTCAGCAAGAAACAATTAGTTGTACGAACTGTATAAACAAAATAAGTGTTCAAGAAGAGAAAAAGAAAGATCAAGAACACAAGATTTTATCCTAGTTCACCCTTCCTCAAGCACTACGCCCAGTCCTCTGCAAACTAGCAAAGATTTCCACTAAAAAGATCTCAAAGATCAATCTCGCACAATACAACACTTGCACCCCACAAGCAAACCTTGCTCGCAGTAATAACCTGCCTACTGAACCCTACAGTAGCAGTTCAACCAGTACAGAACCTACTATACTATCCAGTTACAATAACATTTTCTATGTAATATGTAACAACAACTTAACACGAAAGTTCAATGAATAGACGAAACCAAACAGTGATTCTACTTAAGACAGATTACAAAGATATCAAGATCAAAGTAGAAACACTTAGCTCTGCATAAGATCACTGTTACACAGATTCACTATCAAAGTAATGCTCCAAGATTAGAGTTCTTGAAAAGAAGTGTCAAAAGCTCTCAAAGTGTTGTGCTCATTTTTCTCTCTGAAAATTTCACAAGGTTTGCACTGAATGAATTCTCTCTCTGAAAATCACGTGTCTCTCCTTTATATAGAAAACTGATTTAAAAACTGTTAAAACTTCAATCGATTGTAATAATTGTTCAATCAATTGAATTTCTCTGAAACATAAACTTTAATATGTTCAGAATAAAACAGTTTAATCAATTTCTTCCTGAAACACTTTTATTTGAAAACTTTGATTAATGTGATTAACCAAGATTAACTTTGGAGCTTACTATGACTTATGAAACATGCAACATATGATTTTATGACAAGAGTAAAAACTCACACACACCCCCACAAAGCCTAAGTCCAAGACCAAAATCTTCAATCATTTTCATGACTTTCTTTGCAATCCTCTTGATTCCTTAGACTTCGTTCACTTGTTGATTTCATCAAATCCTTTAGCAACTCTTGGTGCTAACACTCTAATTGTATATTAAAATATTGGTAAAGTATATTTTAATATATAAATTATATCACTACAAAAGAAATTAATTTTAGAAGGGGTTTTATATTGGAGGTTAGAAAACCCCAAGTAAATCATACAAATAACTGGGGCTTTTGAAACCTCTGATGCTCTCTACAGTTTCTTTATAAGACGCAACAAAATTTTATATTTTAGTTTTTTTAAATTATATTAGTTTAAACACTTCTTTTTATGAACGTATGAAGACAGGTTAGATTTTAGATTTTCATTACACTTCCTTCTCATGAAAGCGGGTTAGATTTTAGGTTTTTAGAAAGGTAAGAGATGGCAGCTCCACACATCTTATCTCCACACACAGAAAAATCGATACTCTTGCACAGGTTCGTCTTCTTTAACTCGCGTCCTCGCGTCTTGAGACAGTTGTGTATGATCTCTTTCTTTATTCTTTGAAATCTCTTCTTAGTTATGCCCCAACTAAAACCACCAGATCGAAAGTCAGAGATTTGTGTTTGATTCCAAAACCGCCACAATATGAATGTCATCAACATTATCAGGAAAGTTGATTCCATTTGCAATGTCGAGAAGCACCGCGATTTTAATATCTCTGGCCATGATGCCTTGCCATACTCTACGCCTCCGTGGACGCCGAGATCGGGGCATTGTTTCAAGTACGTCCTAGCCAGTGATTTTTTCTTCATAATCATGGCCTACTTTTTAAGTTTGTATGGAGCTTATACTGAATAAATTATAATGATAATCTCTTTCACACTCTCATCAAACATAGCCTTCATCTGTTGCTTCTAAAACAATTCCACCAACATATTACCACCATACACCTCTTCATAACTATGGACTCCAAGAAAATTATCTAAAGTTTGTCCTATATCATAATTGATAGTTTTTGGTAGTTTGCTAATTAATGTGCTTTATTCAAATGTTGTTGGTGAATGGAGAAAATAATGAATTGATTATAGTTAACTAACATGGACTAATTTGGAAGCATGAATTCAGGTGTGAAAGAGGTAGAGGTGAATAGAAAGCAAAGTAAGGTAATTGTGATAGGTTAACATGGATAGAAACAAGGTCCTAACAAAATTGCAAAGCACAGGAAAAAGAGTTGAGTTTTGGCCCTATATTCAGTACAACTTGGTGGCATATCCCTATGTGGCGCAGGCATATGACAAGAAGGCATCATCTTTCTCACAGAGTAAAATTATACTACATGCTCACGTGAAGCACCATCATTTAGGAAATTATACTACATACTCTAGTATAATTTTGTATATTTTTGAAAAATATGGTCTGTAATTGATAACAATGAGGTTGAGTCCCATGATATTGATATTGTGGCCCAATTAAATTAGGTATGTTGGGAGCACATGGAGGCCTTAATGTATATGTTTAGAATATTCTCCTTAGTATATTCGAATTAACACTAGCTTGTTATAACTGACATTGAAGATTATTCCTTTTGCCTATATCTCCCTGGTTACCTACAACCGCACAAGACATTATGTGTTCTGTCATAATTGAATGATAAGGGCAAGAATCATTTTATTAGAATTTGTTATGTTTGTTAGTTAAGTACCCATGATGTCTCAATATCAAATGAGATTGTAGTTGTCTGTTAGTGCTCAAACATTTTATCAAAAGCTAACAAGAATAATTGGACAATAAATGCTGATTACAAAGGTAGATGAAATGTTAGATATGACTTATGAGAGTTTTTTCTATACTCGTGTAGCTTGTATTTTTTGTAGACGTGTTTTGTTTCTTGTTATAACCTAGGCATGTCTTATAAATGATTGAGAATTTTAAATATTAATATTTTTCTTTTTATGATTTATTAAGTTATTTCATAAATTTAATTAATAAATTTATTTAATAAAATCCAAAATGAAACACAATAGATGCATCAGACGAAATGACTGATAATGGGATTTGAAACTATTAGAAATAACGGGGGTGTGAAACTTTCAAAAATAGCGGGAGTATGAAATCCCGAAAATAATAGAGATTAAAATTGTTATTCCAGGAATTAGTAAAAACCATCGGTAATCCTTTAATGACAATGGTTCTGCCCACAAAAAATCAAACTGTGAATAATATACTTAATGAGAGTTAAAATTCTCGGAAATGCTAAATATAACATTTACTAAAAATCATTTTTTATAGTAAATAATAAATTTTACAATAAAAATTACAATTTATCATATACTTAAAGAAATCTTTAGTTCTCGTAAAATAATTTGGTCCGTACTTTTTTTATATCGTTCTAAATTTTGAAGCCATTGTATTGCTTGCAGTAAAATGTACGAATTTTTGTGTTAGTCTCTATAAAAATTGTTGATTTCTTTTATTTCTATAAAATTTTAAATAACTATATTTAATTTTAATATTTAGTCTAAGATAGATAAATAACTGTTTTTAAATATTTTATAAAAAATAAACTTGTTGAGTGTTAACATGGTATTAAAAACACTTATTAAAGTAACTTACGACGACCACTTTAGATTTTATAGAAGACATAAAGAATTGGGATAAAAATGGTTAATTCTTTATTATAAGAATCAAATTTAAATTAAAAAAAACAAAACT
>Ga0209489_109125_pt1 | contig 12663 bp, 11 predicted proteins | sample SiratrowhiteBW_FD_187527 | JGI IMG/M metagenome (GOLD analysis project Ga0209489, IMG submission 187527) | Root nodule microbial communities of legume samples collected from California, USA - Siratro white BW (SPAdes) (version 2) | ecosystem: Host-associated > Plants > Roots > Nodule | place... | reverse complement strand
ATATATAAACTAGTAAAAGTTATGAATCTGATTAATTATAAAATAGATAATAGTATATAATACCTTTGGTACTTCTTTGATCTGATTTAGGATCAGTATCTACTCTAATCAAAGTATCATCCTCTTCGTCTTCCCCTTTACCTATGCTAGCCATTTGTTGAAGCTCTGAATATTCAAAGATAACTCAGTATTATTTTTGTGGTTGGTGTAAATGAGACAGGTTGATTGAAAATTCCTATTGATCTACCCTTTATATAGATCTACACTGACATGGACATGAGTAGGATGATGAAAAGATATTATTCTGAAGAACAAAATTTAATATTTTTATTTTTGAATTGAATATTAAATGAATTTAAAATAAAAAAAAGTAGTTGGTGTTAAACTAAATTAAAACTTCAAACAAAATTTTTGAAAGGGAACGTAGAGGGCATGTTTGATTTAACATAAATATTTTACTTTTTTACTAATCTAAATATGAGAATATATTTTTCTTTACTATTGTAATGTTTTCAAGATACATTTCGGAAAAAATTTTATTCATTGGTATTAACTTTCCTAATTCTGTACATGATATAATTATATTTCTTTAACAAGGATTATATATATATATATACTAAATACTTAAAAGGGTAATATTAATAATATTTAATATACTAAATATACACATCTCAGTGCCTACATACACTACAAGAAAAAAAGTTATTTAGAGACCATTATTTAACTACCAAATGAAATAGTTGCTAATTGTGACCAAAATAGTTACTAAATTAAATTTTGGTTGTTAAGTAACTACAAAATAGAGGTAATAATTAAATTTAGTGACCAATTAAGTCAAATAATTGGTATCTAATTAAGTTAGAGACTAATTTAGAATCTAATGGTATAAGTGACTAAAACCATGGTAGCTAGCCAATGTTAGATACCAATTAATTAACTTAATTAGTTACTAAATTCAATCATTACTTCTATTTTGTAGTTATTTATCAACCAAAATATAATTTAGTGACTATTTTAGTCATAATTCATAACCATTTTATTTGATAGCTAAAAATTGGTCTCTAAAAAACTTTTTTCTTGTAATGATATATTAAGATAATCATTTATTATATTTAATAAATATGATAAATATTCTTTTAAAGATCAAATACATATTGTGTGTGGTTTGGAATTATTATATTTATTAAAAAATTATATATTTAGTAACTATTTATTAATTTTTAAAATAAATAAGATCTCGTAAATATTATACTTAATAACCATATTAATTTCAATAAACAAAAATGGTGAAGGTAAGAGAATTCAAAATTAAATATTGTGTGAATTCGTACGTTAATTAGTTTTTAATATATTAAATACATAGACTGTGTGCGATATTAATTATATATTAACTGTAATAAATATAATGACTAGTATTATTTTGTTTGCGTTGAATGCATAAATAAAACGTACAGGCGTTTAACTATATATCGTATTTAATAATATAACAAATAATATTATTAATAAAGTTTTTGTAACATTAATTATATATTAAATTTAATAAAATGAATGAATACTATCGTTTAATAATTAAATGCATATGTGTGTCATTTTAATAATTATATTTATTAAAAATTTAAATATCTGACATGACAGGATTTATACAAAACTTATACTAATTCAAAATATAACCTTAAGTATACAATAAAGAGAGTAAAAAAAAATCTATTATTTTTCAAACATATTGCCATTTGTATTTATAAGAAAGTATAGTCATTGTACTACAATACAAACAACACATATAACAAAATTTATAAATAAATTTTCAACATAAAAAAAAATATATGAAAGAAGAAATTTTAATTAACAAACCATAAAAATTCAATTTCATTCAAATATCAATATATATCAGTCATATAGACATGTATCAATTTACATTTATGAAAAAGACTCCTACTAAGTATGTCCTAACTTGATCAAAATCAATACTTAGATTTGTTGGTTCACCTAAAAAAATAAATCATCATAAGTTCATCATTACCTCTGTTCACAATGATTTATTAACCAAAATTTAAACAACATTCAATATCAAAACATCGTTCTTATATAAAAATCAAAATCTTATAATCAAATATCCAGATAATCTATCTTAAGTTACTATTAAAAACATAAATCACTTTCCTTATTTAAAATTCTTTTTCTTCAGAAACAACTTTCAAAACTTTGAAACAATAAAACTATTCAAAATCTAGATACCTAAAATAAAGTATCCAAACATATCAAAATTTAATATAAACTTAATCAAGAATTAAAAGATTGTCTTTTTTGAACTATGCTTCACAAAATTTATTTTAATTAAAAGTTTAATCACTTAAAAATAATTTTTAACTATTCAATTACTATAGAGTATGGAAAGAATCAAATTTAAGAAAATAAATTTAGAAAAAAGTTAAAGGAAAAGAAAAAGAAAATGATCTTATCAACGAAGGAGAAAGAAAAAATTAAAGAGAGAAAGAAAAAAAGGAAAAAGGAAAAAAAATAAGAGAAAAAAAATGAAGAGACGAGCTTAAATTTAATAATAATATATATATAATTATATAAATGCTCATATACTTACTAAGTATAGTTTATTTTTCCTAAAAATTATATTTGATAAATATTTTTTTATTTTAATTATATAGAAAACATAATAATTTTTTTAGCTTTTATATAAATACCACATTAAAATCATTAAATAATATATTTATTAAATATTTTAATTGTAATACTCTAAAAAATAACTTGAGAATAAAAACCAACCCTAGAATTAAGATAATACTTGAATATTTTTTTAATAGAAAAGTTGTTTAAGTAAATAAAATTTAGTTATTCAATTTTTATTTTTATAATAACAACCACCAACTCTCTTTAAGGATATATTTTGTTTTATTTTTATAAAACTACCAACTTTCTCTCTCAAATGTTGTTCTTCACCTTTTCTTTGCTTTCGCTCTAAAATTTTGCATTCCTTCCGATCAGATTGTTGAACAGAGTTAGGTTGTCCGTGATTTTAGGATTTTTAAACTCCTTTGAGTGTTGTTACTCTATAGTGGTAAGGGAAGCTAATTATGTGTTTTTTTTTTAATAAATGTTTGTCTCGTTTGAAATAGAAATTTATTTAAAATTATGATATTTAGTAAGGAAAGCCAATTGTTTCTTGTTTTAAATGTTGGGTAAGGGAAACTAGTTTGATTATTTTTAATAGATACTGTAATTAAGTTTTTTTAAGATATGAATTGGATGAAGTTGAATGAAATTGAAGGGGTGTTTATGTATTGTATGATGTAATATCAATGTTTTTGAATGATGTGATGTGTGATCGAGACATACTTGTGTTGAATTTTCTTTTTGTATAAGAGTTAGAACACTCCTAAAGTTCTCCCATTAATTTTAATTTTTTATTGTTAAAAAAACTATCTATTTTTCTCTAAAGACCACGCCCATAACATTGTTACCAATAAGCATAGTGAGATTTTCTGAGATAGCATCGAAGCTTAAAGATAATTTGTACAAAAGCTCCTTAGGAGAAATTGGTCTGGAGTTGACCAGACTGCAAAGGTATGTGGCTATGCTGAATTGCAAAATAATGAAAATATCATTTGGGTATTTTGAGGTGTCAAAATTGTCTAAGTGAAAGGGAAAGATAATTTTTTTGAGAGAGAGAGTTACTTTAATTAAGAGATTAAAACTTACATTTTCATGTTATATATATATATATATATATAATATATAATATATAATATGTAATCAATGCCATAAATTTAATATCCATCAATAATTTCATATATGTTACTGATCGAGAAGAAATATAAAAAATAGTTACAAGAAACATTTACCATTTACTTGTCCATTTAGTAGCATCTAAAGAGTTAATTCTTGTAAAATTCAACATCCATAGTATTCAACACAAGTTCTCTTTTCCAAAATAAAAAATGGAAAATTTCATGAAGATGTGATTGCTAGAGTCACAGTCTTGGGCCTTTCTACAACACTAGGCGACAAACATAATATCTTAATGTAACATAAAATAACCATAATTTATGTATTTAATTATTTGTATAATATATTAATATATGCATTAATTTAATCTATTATATAATAAATATAGTAAAACTTTACCAACATCCCAAATGTAGTTTGACTTTAAAAATATTTATGATAAAATCATGAATTACATCTTTATAAAAATTTTAATAGAAAACATAAGCAATAAGCATGACTGTCCTCCTAAATGATCATTCACAAATAAATACAAGTGACAACCACTATAACAAAACCAACTTTATGATGACATAATTATTGTTACTATTATTCGTATTATAACTATTATTATTATAATTAATATAATATTAATATTATTAAAAATATCACTCATAATAACATTAATTAACTTAATAAAAATAATATCAATATTAATAATATTAACATTAGCAATATTGACAATAATAATATTAATAATAATATTAACAATATTAATAATCATATTAATAACGTTAATAATAATAATAATAATACTACATTAAAAATAATGTTAATAACATTAATGATAATAATAATTATTATTATTAATGATATTAATAATAATAGTAATAAAATTAATATAATAGTTATAATAAGAATAATAAAATTAATATTAATTATAATAAAAATAACATTATTAATTACATAATGTTAATAATAATAATTATTATTATTAGTAATAACATTAAAAAATTTAATAATGTTAATGACGATAATAATAATAATAATAATTTTAATAAAATTAATTATTAGTATTGTATGCGAAAAAATACATAGGTAATTACATACCGATTTAAACATGTACGTAATTACATATGGATTTGGATCCATATTCGTAGGTAATTTAATTACGAACTTTTTTATAGATAAAATTCATAAGTAAAATCCGCAGATAAAATTCGTATGAAATAAATCCGTACGTAAAATGCGTAAGTAATACTAAATTTACCGAATGATAAAAATCTGTATATAATAATTCGTAGTTAAATCAAGAATTTCTTGTAATGAATCTAAATGAAATATTTCTCTTACCTTGAACATTGATGTTAAAGATATCAATTTGTGACATCATCCTTTCATCCCTCTTGATGAAATATTTTGTATTTTGAAAAACTTTTATCCTTGTATTACTTGATAAATCTTACATTTGTGATAGTCCTCGCCAAACTAAATAGAGAAAACTCCCTTTTTCTCTTAGTAATACTCATACAACACATCATTTTAAACTTGTTCATATTGATATTTAGGATCCTTGTTCTATTTCCTCTACGAATTATAAAGATATTTCTTTACTATTGTTGATGATTTTTCTCTATATACTTGAATTTTCCTTATGCATACCAAATCTAAAGTTCAAACTAATGTTGTTAATGTTATATATTATGTTGAAAATTAATTCAAAACATCTATTAAAAAATATCGAAACAAATAATGGTGTTGATTTTTCACATATTGCTTTTCTAATAAACTGCATGCTTGCTCCTTTTTCTTAATAATAAAACTCCTTACGAAAAACATCATGTTGATATTTCTAGGTTACGCATTTTTTGGTATTTATTTTATTCTTTTACACCTATTGCTCATAAAAACAAAAAAAACAAACAAACAAACTGGATAGTCATGTTGCTCCTAGTATTTTTCTTGGTTTTAAACCTTACACAAAATGATACATTTACTTAAATCTTAAGAATAATAAAATTGATATTTCTCAAGATGTTGTTTTTCATGAAAATTATTTTCCCTATCATTCTTCTGTTAAAAATAATAACGATCTTGATAATTTATCTCTTCCTATTCCACAACGTGATGCCCAAAATTATGATGACCTTAATATGCATATTGAAAATTTTGAGTATACTATAATCTTGTCAGTGACCTGTTTCCTGTTGATGAAAATATTATTATTGATACCACTCCTAGAAGGTCAACACGGAATACAAGACTACCTGCTTATCTCGAAGATTTTGAGACCAATATTGATGCAATCCTACCTTTAAAAATGCATACAAGAATAAAAAGATCATTGAGCTAGAGTCTTGATCAAGAACTTATTGTTCCCATCTCCTCATTAAGAACACCATTCTTTAAGATCATCATTTGGAACAACATTAACCATGGAAACTCAAAGCATTTCTCGAGAATCAAGTAAAGTTAACAATATGAATAATCCCAATAAATCATCATCAAATTTAGTATTTGTAGCTGACAATTAATTAAAACATTCTTGAAAATTACTCAAGTGTTATGTAATGAGAATCCTTTCCTTGTACTTCTATTTTACAAAATTTTATGTAATGAGAATCCTTTCCTTGTACTTCTATTTTACAAAATTTTCCTATAAGTACAATTTGTTGTTCCATGATTTAGAGGTATATTTATACCATAAGATTTGTCGCATGAGCAATACAATTATATACATTATCATCTACAAATCCTATTTTTTATCATACATGAAATCCAACCTTTTTAACCAAAGAAAGAAGATACATATTTTTCACAATAGGAAGTTCTTCGTTATCCCTTTCACAAATGATAATTTTTTCTAATTAAAGAAGTCATTTTTGTATGTACCTTATCGTTCAAGAAAAAAAAAAAAAAAAAAAAAAAAAAAAAAAAAAAATAAAATGAAAAAAAAAAAAAAAAAAAAAAAAAAAAAAAAAAAAAAAAAAGAAACTCCTAAACTAAGGAATTGTAATGGCACTTAACTCAATAATAAAGTATTAAAACACTGAAATAAATTTCTCCAAGTGAAAGAATACGTGAGCAACACTAAAGAAAATAGAGTAGGACAAATAAGATAATTACACGAGATATTAATATTTTTTTAATATAAAAAATCTCTCAATATAAGTAATTTAAACTAAAATAATAAATCTATTGTGATAAATAAAAAGTATAACAAAATCTCCAACAAATACATAAACAATACATACATCAATCAAAACAAACAGAACTACACTGCTTATAAATAAGAAAAAAAAAGATTAAAAAAAAGTTCTAAAATGCAGTCACTACTGCAAACTAGCTTTTTTCCTTTCCAAATTTTCAATAAAAAATGCAGTCATTAAACAAAAAAACTCATTCCATACGAATTTTGTTTTACAAAAGTTAGTGTAAAGTCAGAAATTTAAAAGTGTGGAACAACCAAGAGTTTAAGAGTGTAAGGTCAGAAGAAGGAAAAGGATTCATTATTACGGAGGGAGAATATATAGGCGTTTTGATCAAACTATTCCAATAGTAGTATTAAATATATATTCACTGTGCTCCAACGGTGAGAAATTTATATTGTAGGATGAAATAGAAAGGATAATGGTGAGGTGTAAGAATATGGCATGTTGTGAGGTGGGTGATTTCAATGCCATCCGAAATTAAAGTGAGAGACAAGGAATAGGTGTTGGAAGATTGGATAGGATATAAATGGATAGATTTAATAGGTTTATAAATAGATGTCAACTGTATGACATTCTAGTAATAAGGAGATTGTTCATGTAGTATAAACCTAATGGAACATCTAGAAGTAGAATTGATAGGATTCTTGTGTCTGAAACTTGGTTGTCGAGATTTCCAAGATCAACACAATATGTACAAAGCACACAAGTTTTGGATCATTGTGTTGTGGTGATTAGGAACACAGTGTTAGACTGGTGACCAAATCCCGTTTAAAACATTTGATGTGTGGCAAGGAGAAGAGGGATTTAAAGAGGTAGTAAGAAAAGGTTGGGAACAAGATGTAGGTAATGGTAACAACATGGAAAGGGTAAAGTCAAAACTGAAGGAGGTTAAAAAGGAGTTAAAAAGTTGGTCAACAGAGGTGGTTAATGGTGATAATAGGAAAAAAAAAAACACATTTTAAGTGAGATTGAAGGTCTAGATTAATGTGATGATGATGGAAATTTACAAGAAACCATGAGGAGTAGAAGGACACAATTACTAGGTGATTTGAGATACTTGTCTGAAAGAGAAAGTGCAATACTTAGACAGAAGTCTAGGGTAGACTGGTTAGAGAAAGGGGATCTGAACTCAAAATTTTTTCACTCAAGGCTTAGGTGGAGAAGGCTCAACAATGACATTAAAGGTCTTGTCTTAGATGGGAATGGTGCAAAGATCCTGCTAGGTTTAAAAATGAGGTGAGGGGTTACTTTGAAAGTAGGTTTAGAGCCTTACAACGACTAGGTCTCAAATTAGATGGAGTGTAATTTAGAAGTATCACAACTGAGGACAATGAGGTGTTACACTATAGATTTAGTGACAGTGAAATCCTAGCAGCTGTGAACCAATGTGGGAGCTCAAAAAGCCTAGTTCCGGATGGATTTAACTTCCATTTTATTAAGAATAATTGGACATTATAAGGACTGAAGTAGTTAGAGTAGTAAAAGCTTATGAATCATTGGATTGAGAATTCTTGATGTATATGTTGAGCAGATTAGGCTATCATAAAAAATGGATACATTGGATCAAAGCTTGTCTGAGCCCAGCTACCATTTCGGTTTTGGTCAATTGGTGTCCTACTAAGGAGTTTAAATCTAAGAGGGGGCTCATACAAGGTGACCCAATAACACCTTTTTTGTTTATTAGAATGGTGAAGGGGCTGGTAGGATTTGTGCGAGAGGCATCCAAGAAAGGGTTATTAAAAGGGGTTAGAGTGGGGTCTAAAAGTGTGGAAGTCAAATTGTTGGAGTTTGCGGATGACACACTATTCTTCTTCCAACCGCAACTACAATGTGCTTATGTAATTAAGTCGGTACTTCGCAACTTCGAAATTGTTTCTGGGTTGAAGGTTAACTTTCATAAGAGTGATGTGAGTGCTATAGGGTTAAGTGAAGTGGATTCGATGGTGTTTTATAAGTGCCTTAATACTGGACACATGGTATTTCCATTTCAATACTTAGGTATTACTATAGGTGGAAATCCCAAGATGGTGGAATTTTAGAAGTCAATTATTGAAAAGATTAAGTCTATGTTATCCACTTGGAAGGAGAAAACACTTTCTATGGCAGAGAGGATATGTCTTATTAAATGTGTCCTCACTACACTACCGCTATTCTATTTCTCCAAAGCTTTGAGTACTATGTGTAATATGATTAGGAAGATCCAAGTCAAGTTCATATGGGTTTTGGGGTTTAAATGTAGGGAGATTCCTTGGGTGGCTTGGCATAAGATGTGTTCCCCTCTGAGGTAGGTGGGTTTAGAATTAGAGATATTGGTAGATTCATTGCAGGCCTCCTAGCAAAATGGAAATGGAAAACTGAGGTGGAGGAAGAAGGATTGTGGAAGGAAATATTGGAGTCAAGATACAGTTCATGGAGGGATATGAAGTTGACCATGGATGATAGGAAAAGCTCTACATGGTGGAGATATATATGCAAAATTTGTGATGTTAGGAATGACCATAACTGGTTTAAGGGTATGATCAAATGGAAATTGGGTAATGGATGAGGTGTAAGATTCTGGGAAGATAAATGGGTAGGAAACTTACATCTTAAACAAAAATTCCCTAGGTTACACTCTTTGTCACAAAATAAAGAAAGTGCAGTTTGTAAAGAGGGTAAATGGGTGATAGTGAGCAATAAGGTTGATATTAGAAGGAGTCTAGATTGAAAGAGAGAATTGTTTGTTTGGAAAATGGAAATGGAAGTCCAGGTGTTGATATCCACTGTTAAATGGAAGATAGAAATGTTAGATGGGTGGATATGGGATGATGGTGATATAGAGAGCTATATTGTTCGGTCAAGGTATACGACACTAAAAGAATTTGACCAGTCCCTAGGTAGCCCTTGATTTAAACAAATCTGGAAAACTTTAGCAGCTGGTCCTGCATGAGTGTGTCTATGAAGGGTTCTTAATGTAAAGTTACTTAATAAAGATAACCTGATTAGGAGATAAATTTTAATTCCTTCGTCCCTATGTCCATTATGTAATATTGAAGAAGAAATAGTCCAACATGTTTTCTCCAATTGTGTAGTAGCATAAAAGGTTTGGGACAAGTGTGATATTTGGATAGGTATAGATTCTGTTAGGCATCATACTGCTGCTAATCATTTTATGAATTTTTTCGTCACATGGTGTAATAAGAAAGTTAATATAGTATGCAAAGGAATGAGGGTTACTATTGTGTGGGAGATTTAGAAGTATAGGAATAATGTGGTGTTTAATGGTGGAGTTGTTGATGCTACATAAATCTTTATGATGGCGCAGCTACAAGCATGGTTCTGGGCAAGGTTTAGATATAAGAGGGTAAGATGCTCATTTTCGAACTGGTGCTTGTGCCCTGAGGCTCATTTCCTAGCTATTGAATTAGTATAAGGAATGGCATGTAGGGAGAGGCAACCTAGACAGGATGGTGCAAGTAGGTTGTAAGGGAGGAGGGTACGGGTAACCAAGGCCCCTGTGTGGTTTGTTTTGTTTGCTTTTGCTGTGCAGGACATTGGTAGAGGCTGGAACAGAAGAGGAGTTGTGGAGGATACCCTAGGAACAAGATGCTAAAAGGAATTGATAACTGTATATGAAGACATTACTTTTACTCAAATGGTTTGGTATATTATCTGGGTTATAAATGTTGTAATATGAAGTTCAAATTTGAAAATGCCGATCATCTTGGCTGTTACCTTTGAAATTTTTTATTTTTGTTTTTCTGTTGTAATAGGGTTGGACTACTCCTTAAGTACTCTTATTAATTTTATTCTTAACTGTTTAAAAAAAAACAAAAAATTAGTGTGATCCGACCACCAATAAATTTCCAATTATAATTCAAAATTCTGCACTTTGATGGGTTTATAGAAAACACAATAATTTATGTTCATTCCTCTTTCGATTTTGTTTCGGTACACTCAATAGTCTCACATCCAGTGGCGGCTTAAGGCTTCAGGAGGCCTAAAACGAATAAAAAAATGAGGCATTTTTTAAATTAATAAAATAATTAAAATTATGATATTTTTATCTAAAATTTATTTTTCGAGTTGTTTGTGATGCAAAATTATCTGTTAAATTATCATAATTAATTTCATTTATAAAATCTTTTTCAATAGATAATAATGCTTATCCGTTTAATCTTTGTTGAGACATTGTTGATCTTAAATAAGATTTTATTAGTTTAAGTTTTGAAAAACTACTTTCACTTGAAGCAACTGATATTGGAATTGTTAAACAATTTACAACAAAAAAATAGAATACTTTATCTAAATTTGTAGAATAAATGAGTCATTGTCTTTCATGTTTCTCCCCATTAGACAATTTTTTGGATATAATATGATACAGAAAAGTGTCTTGAGCATTTATCTTTTGAAAAATCTATATCAGTTATCCTAATAAAGCCTTTTTCTACTAACATTTCGGACAGAACCTCCATATAAGGAAACGAGGATAGTCCCTCAGGTCTTAACAGCGCCTCCATGGCTTAAACGACCAATTATGACTATCTCAAATCCTTACTAGAGAGAGTACTATCATAAACGGTTCAAAGGATCGGAAGCTTTCTAATACACAAGATCCTCATAAGAGGCGAGTGTAGAGCATACTTGCATCTATTTAGGGGAAGGAATAGTATAAACTATATACTCCAGACTTTCAGAGAATAAGAGAACTTAGAAAGAAGACATTTCAGGGATAGTAGAAACCAAGGATTTCATTCAGGATTCTCTACCTCAAACAAAACAAGGGCCAAGACCCCCTATTTATAGGGAGAGTCTTTACATTTACAAACACTCCTAGAAAATTCTACACACCTATTGCATCATTGCTTACATCATTATTTTTATGACATCACTGCTTACATCATCATTTTTATGACATCATCGCTTACATCATCACACTTATTATTGTTCTTATCCTAATCAGACCTAGTAGAGACGGAACAATTCATCTGCTGCGTCTCACTTCGGGACATACTGCCATGTAGTGGGTCCTGGTATGGAAACATATGCTTGTGTGCCATCAATTCTTCATTGTCATTTCTTGTCAGGTCTTCACTTTGTTGAAACTAGTCTTCAGGGACATAATACTCTGTAACACTTTTGAGTTCTCGGAAATGGTGAGGGTTGTCTTGTTCTGGGATAATCCTATCCATAGGATAAGACTCTACTGGTCTTTGTGATGAGCTTGGAAGATCAGGATCAAGAGGCGTGTACTGATAATTATTGACTTCACACAGGTGACGAGCTAGCTGATTTTTATAGCTCTCATTTAAAGGATAATGTTCAAATGTTCCCCATAGATAAGCTTCATTTCTGGACCATAGCATTCCAGCTGGATTCTTAAAGTAAGGACGATGGATGATAAAGATAGAGACTAAAGAATCAATAGAGGCTTGAGATAATCCCCTATTTTCTTCACAGTCTATAATCTTTTTCAATTCTGCTATCCACCAAGATAAAGGAGAAAACCATTTTAGCAGGGTCTAAAAGTAATAATGATCTTTGTACGGATCTGTGAGGATGTAATAGGCCATCTTTGTCTGTAGTGCAATAGGTATGGAATATTGTATAGTCAAAGTGCATCAATAGTCAATATCTTCTCATTGACTTGGATTGTATATATTTTTAATATTATAATCATTTTGTCTTGCAATTTCATTCTCATTATCCTGAGTTTGTGAATTAGAATTACTATCATTAGTTTGAGAATCAAAAT
>Ga0209489_109124_pt1 | contig 12670 bp, 8 predicted proteins | sample SiratrowhiteBW_FD_187527 | JGI IMG/M metagenome (GOLD analysis project Ga0209489, IMG submission 187527) | Root nodule microbial communities of legume samples collected from California, USA - Siratro white BW (SPAdes) (version 2) | ecosystem: Host-associated > Plants > Roots > Nodule | place: USA... | reverse complement strand
TAGAGCCTTTGATGTTAAAATATCTAGTACAAGGATAAGAGAGACCATAGAAGGTTTGTATCAGCAATGAGAAATGAAGAGGTTGTGTTGTGGTTCTTCTTTTTCCCTCGACTTTTTTTTTTTTTTCTTAATATGCCTAAATGGTGGATAGATACAGAATATTATTAAATTGTGACTTTATTCGTACAGCTAACTTACCTAATTTAATTTAAATTAAATAAAATTATGAATAAAGAATATGAATTTAGTTTATTAAATTAAACATGATTTTAATTAATTTAATTAATAAGTTAATTAAAATACTGAGAATATTGTATGATTGTAAGATAATTAATATTTTCAATCCATTTTTTTTTGTGATGTACTAACTAAAATAGATGCATAATTACCTTTTATTTATAAGTATGTAATGATTGAACATTAATGAGTTAATCAAAATAATAAGAATAATAAGAGAATTTAGGGTGAATAATATTTTTCATCCATTCTTCTTATTTTTTTTCTATTTTTTTTTTATGTGGTGGGTGCGAAACTAAAATAAATGTACAACAAAATTACATTTTATTTATAAGTTAAGTATGTAATGGTTGTGCATTAATGAGTTAATTAAAATAATGAGAATAATAAAAAAATTTAGGATGAACAATATTCTCCACTTTTTCTATTTTTTATGTGGTGTGTTGCTCCTGTGTAATTAAACTAAATGCACAATAATGCACAGTTATATTTTATTTATAAATATGTAATGGTTGCACACTAATGAGTTAATTAAAATAATGAGAATAGTGAAAAAATTTTAAAGTGAATAATATGCTCCATCTTACTGTGTAACCAAACTAAATGCACAATAATGCACAGTTACATTTTATTATAAATATGTAATTACCTATTATAAATTTAGTTTCTAATATAAAAATAATTTAATTACTAATAGATATAATTTAAAAACTAACAATAAATTTATTTAAAAGATTATATAATATTTTAATTATTTTTTAAATTATTGCTAAATTTTAATTTTATTTTAAATAATTTATATATTAGTAATTAAATTCAAAATATCCAACTTACACTTAATTTTACTAAATATATTTTATTACTAAATTTTAATTTAATTTAATTTTTTATCAAACTTACTCTTAATTAATTTAATATATAAATCTCATACTAACATCATTTGTTATTTTAATTTAAACAATAATCCCGTCAATCTTTTTTCTTTTTTTTTTAATTCAAACAATTTAAATTTTTACTATATAAAAATCATCTTTCTATTTAGTTTACATAAATTTTATTCACAATAGTATTTTCACTATTTTAATTAACCTATTAATTAAAATCATATTTAATAGGAAAATAATATGATTTGTTCATAATGATATAGTGTCTCATATGCATAATTTATTTATATTAAAAAATAAATAAAAAAATATATTATTTCAAAAATTTTACATAAAATTTACACTAATTTAAAATATTTACCTTATCTAAAAATTTCAAGTATTTAAATTAAACATTTATAAATTATCTGTGTATCTGATGTCTCAACTAAGATAGAAAGATGAAGAGTGGTTGTTGTGAAAATAGGGTTATTACAAAATTGAAAAGGGGAAAGTGAAAATTTGAACCCTATGCACACTGAAAAGGGGAAATCAAAATCGATTCAAACCCTAACAACCCCAAATTGTTTTTCACTGATTCACGGAGGTTTTTCGGTAACCAATTTCTTCTAGAAGGTCCGGAACGCGGCACGCGTCTTGCAGAGAAAATGGAAGTAGTTCTGCAGTCAGTCAAGCTTTGAACGTGGGTTTATTTTTCGAACCTTAAGAGCCACCTTGGAGCCTTTCCGTAAGTTGGAGGCAAGCTAAGCCATTCCACTTCCGATCCAAGTGCAAAATTTTCAACCTTGTGGAAGAAATATCTTTCGCAATTCGTGCAAAGCAGTTTTGTTCCACTCCGTATTCCGAAAATACACGCCTAAGAGCTCCTCGTATTCTCGTCACATATCTTTTCTTCTCTTTTTTTATTTTTTCTTTAAATCTTTTTTTCTCTTTTTTTAAGATCTTCAATTTTAACTATGAAGTTACTGTCTTGTGTTTTTATAAAGGCCGTTAGTTCTCAAGAAGAGTAGGTAAAGGTTGCGTCCAGATATTGCACGAGAATCCACGGTCACCATATTCAGAACTATTATATGAATATGTCTGGCACTATGATTCGGGACACATGTTGATGCATATGGATTGACTTTCTGCTTGTGTTTGAGTAGAAATTTCTTGGTCTGGGTAGCCCACTTTTATGTTGGTTAAGTTCAGGAACGTCACGTCCTTGGTGGTACACGATGCTGATTTTCCCCTCCACCCTTGAGACTCCCATTCTCCATCAGAAAGAAAACCATTAGTAGAAGTGAATCCTGGCAAACATCTGCACCGTTTAAAGTTATCTCTGTTACATATGCCGAAGCTCCCGCAATAATCATGTATGTCACACTTGTCCTCTGGCACCGACCATGTCTTACTCCATTGTAATTTATCATCCCACCTCAGAAGCACTGTCTCCCCGCTGTAATTCATTAACAACCTTGATTGATGTAATTGTAAGGTTGTGATACGAAGAGTGTTTTGTTAGAAGAATTGTACGATTTAGTACCCGAGATGTTGTATAACAAATTAAATACCATCAGGGGAGCTGCTTCTGTGTCAAGTTAGTCAAGTTCCCAGTAGATTTGTGATTGATGTTGCACAATGAAACTTTGTTTCTCAGCCTGTTGAGTCAGCTTGAAGGTGAAGTTCCCAGGTGCCAGGTCAGTGGGGTTTCTCCAACTAGTCAACGACAAAGTTGCATCCATTTTCATGTCGGGAAGAAACGTGTTTGCGTTCTGGAAGCTTTGTCGTCACTGTATGTTTGAGAGTCATCATGTATTAGTATTAGATTCTTGAAATCTAGGAGCTTCAATATTTTGTTTACTGAGGAGATGTTTGTTAAGACTTTATTCTAGTACCGAGTCACACGTAATATAGATTTACGAAATAAGGATGTTGATTTCATAAAAAATAGTTTTATTATTTTAGAATTTAGCATTGTCATTATTCACTAAGCAAATAAAAGTTTCAAGATGATTTGATAATAATTTGAGTCAAGAAACGTAAAAGAACAATTAAATATAAAAAGAAGTTTGCAAGATCTAGAAAGACTTTGGGATTGAACTTCATCTATTTCCTTCATTCATATTTTTGATTTGATAAAAATATACAATATCTGTAACTACTCACAATTGATATACATATAAAAATTATTCATACCGATTTCTCTCTGATATGAAATTAATAAGAAAATTTTCTAAACATTCCTCAGCTATTTAGTAAATTACCCAGCATTAAGAACGGATGTTATACGCAATCAATACATCGAAACCTATCCTTATCCCTAGTATTCCAATATATTGAGTATTTTCATCTAGGTCGGAAACTTAAAAGTACTTCTCAGTTAAATTCAAGAATCAAAATCAAGACTCTATTAATAAGATAAAATCTAGCATTAAGCACAAGATGAAAATACCAATTGAGTAGAAACTGAATATTATATATAAAAATCACCAAAAATACAAATGAGTTCAAAAGATTACATTCAATACCAAAGATGAAGAATTAGCTACTCATGGTAGCCATTACAATCCAATGAAAGGAAGATTGCAAGAGAAAAAGAAATCTTAATTCTAGTCGTCCGCCTCCATCCTCTAAGTCTTCATTGCGTCCAAAACCCTAAAAATCCCCTTTTAAACTTGGTTTTGAGCCTAGGTTAAGTGGCTTTTCTTTTGGGCCTTTCTCTATTTTAAACTTTTCATTTCTTTTCTTCATGAATTTTCCAATCTATCATTTTCTTCATTCTTTTATACCTGAAATCTCACAATAATTTGAGATAAAATGATTTCCTTTAACTCATGACTCAAAACATAAATTTAAATCCAAAAACTCTAAAATTGAGAGTAATTACTATTTTAAATAACACTTAAACCCAAAAGTACTCCATATTTTTCATGTATAAAAACACTCAAAATTAGTACTTATTGATGGTTCAAGTTGAGAGGACCATTGGGTTTTGGATGCATATTCTAGCACCACATTTCCATCATCTGCAATTCGAAAAACTCCACAGGAATCTGCATCAGGGTCATCTCTATTGGCAACCCACACCACTGTTTGCGGTTCAGCCCGTGATACCATATCCCCAGGTATCTTTTCTCACAACTGTCCACACCATGAAAAAAATAAGCCCAACTCAAATGTGGCGTTTGATGAAACAAGGTTTTCTGGGTGAATTATGTTCTGGTTAACCTTAAGAGTATTTCTATCAAAATGGTAAAATTTTTAAATTGGTGTAATTTTTATGTAAAATTTCTGAAATAGTGTACTTTTTTTATTTATTTTTGAGTATGGATAAATTGTACATAAGGGATACGATATCATTGTGAAGAAATTGTTTTGCTATTGACTTATTGAATATAAGATTAAGTGAAATTGTAGAAAGAGAATTTTAGTTTACTAGATGAAATAATACACTTAAGGTATAATTTTAATTGATGAGTTAATTAAAATAGTGAGAATACTGCAGAATTTTAGGATGGATAATATTCTCCACCCTTTTGTTTGTGTGGTGTGTTGCTACTGTGTAATTAAAATAATTGCACAGTAATACACTATTACATTTTATTAATAAATATGTAATGGTTGAAATTAATTCTAATTTAATTTCCTAAAAGAGTGGTTATACAAGGTGAATAAAATTTATGTAAACTAGTTAAATGGAAAGATGATTTTTATATAGTGAAAATTTAAATTGTTTGAATTAAAAAAGGTTGATAGATTAAATTAAATTAAGAGTAATTGTGCATTAGTGTGCATTTATTTTAGTTATACCCTAAAGACACACCACACCAACAAAAGGGTGGAGAATATTATCCACCCTAAAATTGTGTTGTATTCTCACTATTTTAATTAACTCATTAATTGAAATAGTGCCTTTAAGTGTATTTAGTAAACTAATTTTTTTTCTACCATTTCACTTATTCTTAAATTAAATAGTGCAATAAAAAAACGATTTTTTTCACAATGATATGGTATGATTTACTCATACGCCGAAATAAACAAAAACATATACCATTTCAAAAATTTCACATAAAAATTACACCAGTTTAAAAAATTTACCTTTGGATGGAGATACTCTGAAGGTTAGTCAGAACATAACTCACCCAGAAAACCTTGTTTCATCAAACCCCACATTTAAGCTGGACTTCTTTTCTCCATGTGTGGAGAGTTGTGAGAAAAGGTACTGCTGGCTAAATTAAAAAGTAGCGTAGGTTGCCAATACAGATAGATGACCTATTGCACATTAATTCCCATAACATATTTATAAATAAAACATAATTATGTACATTTCACCACTTTATTTAATCTTAAATTAAATTGAACAATAGAACCACGATTCCTTAACAATAACACTGTGTTCCATTCTTGAAAATAAATAAAAAAATATACCGCTTGAGAAATTTAAAAAAAAAATACATCAATTTGAAAAATTTGTCTCTGATGATATTCATAGGTCTTATTGTATTGACTCGTCAGATAGAGGGATGAATTGATCGGTAAACTGATGAACCATGATTTATGACTAAATTAATATATTGTAGTGTAGCACCAACTGCAAGATCGTATGAACCTTGTGGCACATATGTGATTCCTTATCCGTTGACCACTGGGCCAAAATATGGAGACCCCATGTACAACAACTTCTTTTGCGACAAATCCACTGGCAAAGTTAGTTTCAAGATGTCCGGAGGAAAATCGTACCCGTTAGTTTCAAAGATGTCCAGAGGAAAATCGTACCCAGTAACTTGGATCGATGAAGTTAACGTAATGTTTTACATTGAAACAGACTATTTCTATTCGTTTAATTCCAGTTTCAACAATCAAAATAGTACTGATTTTCCGTTTAATGTAACTGAGTACGATGAAGGTGCACTAATAAAAATCAATTGGCTACCAGCGCCAGAACCGTGGTGTAGTAAGCCTATAGATTGCATGAAATGGCCATATTCGACATGCAGAGCAACGAGGGAAGGAGGAATTAGGTGCCAATGTGATTCAAACTATAATTGGAATGACACAATCGTGGATGCACCCTAGGTTAGCATTTTATTATAATCCTCTCTAGCACTTTTCTATTTTCCTCTATTAATACCGCAAAAATATTGCTAGATTAAAACTATTAATTGATTTGATTTGCTTGTGTTTCCTTCGTCTGCCAAGCATTGTTCATTAAATTTCAAAGTTCAATTAAGAGCAAGCTTTGAAAAGATTTTCTTCGATATGTCAATTGCTAGAACGTAATGATGGAATTAGTTCTTGTCCTAGATTTTCCAAACTCCTTTGAAGCAGTGTATTCTCTAGAATTAAACTTCGATTTCAAGTATTGTGTAGTACAATTATAATGGTGTTTGCCCTCTTACTTTTTTGCATTCTTTTCTTCCTTTCAGCAACAGAAGAGTCATCAGGAAATCATTCAACCCGAATGGAATTGATTGTTTTAGTAACTCTTGGTTCCCGGCTATTGTGGCATGCATAACAACATTTGGCATTGTGTGGAAAAGGAAAAAGGATCAAAGAATAAATTAGAGATGGAATTAGCAATGAATAAATTAGGAACGTCACGTCATTGTTGGTACACGATGCTGATTTTCTCCTACACCCTTAGGACTCCCATTCTCCATCAGAAAGAAAACCATTAGTAGAACTGAATCCAGGCAAACATCTGCAACGTTTGAAGTTATCTCTGTTACATATGTCGAAACTTCCACAATAATAATGTATGTCACACTTGTCCTCTTGCCCCGATCATGTCTTACTCCACTGTAATTCATCATCCCACTTCAGAAGCATTATCTCTCCGCTGTAATTCAATAACAACCTTGATTGTAAGGTTGTGATAGGAAGACTGTTTTGTTAGAATAATTGTATGATTTAGTATCCGAGATGTTGTACAACAAATTAAATACCACCAGGAGAGCTGTTTCTCTATCAAGTTCCTCAAGTTCTCGACTTTTTTTATAAAAATGGTGCAGATTTACCTACAAATTATATATATGGACAGATTTTTTAAAAATTATACAATTGAGTAAGTCGTGTTTGGAAACACATTTTAGAGTGAATAAGTCGTGTTTGATAGCATGATTTCATTATGCAGCACTTTTTTTCTTTTATCTTATACAAAATTATGTATGTAGAGACAATTTTTTGGAGTTTTTTTTTTTGAATAATCAGAGGTCGTGTTCTGAAGCACGACTTCACTAACTTTTCTTTAAAAAAAAAAAAGCCCTCGTAGTTACACTTCATTATGATTTATGTATTTTTTCTCGCCATACGAAATGTTCATGCAATATTATTTCATATTGCTTTGTGATGAGTCTTAAACAAACAACACACACAAATAATCTGCAAGGAATAGAAGAAAAAACGGAACACGGGCAACACACAAGTTTTAACGTGGTTCGGTTTCCCTAATCCACGTGCAACAGGAAGAATTTTATTCACTTGTGATTGCTAAAGATTACAAATACAAGTTGTGTATTTATAGGGAGAAACTAGGGTTACTGTCTAATTTGGGCCTAACTCAAATCAAGCCTCCACAAAGCCCAACACTTTGCCAGCCTAGTACTAGAACAGACAATCTTCAAAAATTACACCTTCAAAAATTACATTGCATGCATCAAAATGACGTCATGTATGGAAGGAACTTACAATTGTCCAATACAATAGGATGAATACGCTAAAAATAGAAAAAAAAAATATATTATGAATAATAATTAAACACCCATGAAATAAAGATCCTAGAAAATCAAATAAATAAAGATTTTACACAAAAATGCTTAACAAGATATTACAACAGAGATCAAAGAATGTAGTTTTTTTTTTTCGTAATTTTTGACCATGAACTAAAAGACTCTTACACGAATTTTTTTAGGATCTAAGCAGAAGAAGCCGCGAACTGGACAAAGCATTTCAAAAATGTAATAGAATAAGAGGAAATTTTTCATATATTTCATGGGTGTTTAATTATTGTTAAAAATATACTTTCTTTTTCTATTTTTAATGTGTTCAATCTTATTGTATTGGATAATTTTAAGGTACTCTTCTCCTCGACGTCGTGAGAAAAATATATAAATTATAATGAAATGTATCTGTGAGGGGTTTTTATTAAAAAAAAATAATGTAGAAGTCGTGCTTCTTAGCACAATTTCTGATTGTCCAAAAAAAAATTCTAAAAAATGTATCTACATATACGACTTTGTATAAGAAAAAAAAAGTATAAAAAAAAAGTGTTGCATAATGAAGTCGTAGTACCAAACACAACTTCTTCATACTAAAAAGTACTTCTAAGAACGACTTATCCAATTATATAATTTTTTAAAAATCTTTCTATAATTTTCGGATAAATCTGCACTATTTTTGTAAAATAACCTATGTTCTCAGCAGATTTGTGATTAATGTTGCGCAACAGGTTTCTGAATGTGTTGAGTCAGCTTTAAGGTGAAGTTCCTAGGTGTCAGGTTAGTGGAGTTTCTCCAACTAGTCAACGACAAAGTTGGATCGATCTTCATGCCGGAAAGAAACATGTCAGTTGGGTTTTGGAAGCTTTGCCACAACTATGTTTGAGAGTCATCATGTATTAGTACTAGATTCCAGGATTCTAGGAGCTTCAATGTTCTGGTGGAGGAGGATGGTTCAAGATGAGAGGACCAGTGGGTTTTGGATGCATATTCTAGCACCACATTTCCATTATCCACAATTCAAAAAACTCCACTAGAATATGCAACAGGGTCATCTCTATTGGCAACCCACGTCACTGTTTGTCGGTTCAGACTGTGATACCATATCCCGTGATATCTTTTCTCACCACTCCCCACACCAGGAGAAAAGAACCCCGGCTCAAATGAGCCGTTTGATGAAACAAGGTTTTGTGGGTGAGTTATGTGCTCACTAACCTTCCGAGTATATTCACCCAAAGGTAAATTTCTCAAACCGGTAAATTTTTGTAATTATTTTTATGTTAAATTTCTGAAGTGGTATATCCTTTTATTTATTTTTGAGTATAGATAAATCGTTTTGATAGTTTGAAGAATGATTATAGGTTTTGAAGAAAAGTACATGATGTGAAAAAAATTTATATAAACTAATTAAATGAAAAAATGATATTTATATAATGAAAATTTAAATTGTTTGAATTAAAAAAATTGGCTAGATTATTATTTAAATAAAAATAAAAAATTATGTTAGTATGAGATTTATATATTGAATTAAATTAAGAGTAAGTTTAATATTTAAAAGAAAAATAAAATAAAATTAAAATTTAGTAATAAAATATATTTAACAAAATTAAGTGTAAGTTAGATATTTAAATTTAGTTACTAATATAGAAATAATTTAAAATAAAATTAAAATTTAGTAATAAATTTAAAAAAAATAATTTAAAAATATTATATAATCTTTTAAATAAATTTATTTATTAGTAATTAAATTTATTTATATATTACCTGCTAAATTTATGTAACTGTGCATCACTGTGTATCTATTTTAGTTACACAGTAGTAACACACAAGAAAACAGAAGAGGATTGAGTGAAGAATATTATTCATCCTAAGATCCTATTCTTACAGTTCTAATTAACTCATTAATTATCTTGCTACAATTACATATTTATAAATAAAAAGTAATTGTGAATTCCTGTGCATTTATTTTAATTACACAGTAATAACACATCACAAAAAGATATAAGAAAAAATAGGTTAAAAATATTAACCACTGTAGAATATAATATTTTATTATTTTTAATTAACTCATTAATTGAAATTGTTAGAATTAGGGTTTTTTCGGGATTTTCCACAAACTCCTTTAAAAGTGTCTTACTAAAATTAAAGTGGGATGTCAGGTATTGTTTAGTACAATTTACAATTATAACGGTGTTTGTCCTCTTACGTTCTTTGCATTCTTTTTTCCTTTCTGCGATAGAAGAGTCATCAGGAAATCATTCAACCCGAATGGAATTGATTCTTTTAGTAACTCTTGTTCCCTGGCTACTGTGACATGCATCACAGCATTTGGCATTGTGTGGAAAAAGAAAAAGGACCGTAAGCTTGGTATGATTTGTATTTTTGCATGTTGAATTAAAAATATTTTATCTTCACACACATATTGAAAGGCTATATATCTCTTGTTACCGAGTTCACATCGCGCAAGCACCCGAATTTAGGAGAGTTTGTATGAGAGTGAAAGACATGTGAAAGGTCTGATTGGCTTAGGAAGCTTAGAAGAAAAAGACATCAAAGGCATTGAAGTTTCCTGCTACACTTTTGCAAGCATTCTCGCATCTATAGATAATTCCTCAGATTCTAAGCTTGGAAGAAGACGTTATGACCTGTTTATAAGGTGATTTATTCAGTTCATCGTACTTTATTACCTACCAACCAAGCATTGAATCCATGCAAAATTTTCTTTTGATATATGGAAACTTTGTATACAGGGAATGTTTCCTGTAGGTCAAGAAATAGCTGCAAAGAGACTTTCAAGTGTTTCCACTCAAGGCCTACAAGAATTCAAGAATGAGGTTATTTTGATTGCCAAACTACAACATTGGAACCTTGTTAGAGTGCGGGGCTACTGCATAGAAGGGGATGAAAAAATCTTACTTTATGAATACATGCCAAATAAGAGCTTGGATTCATTTATATTTGATTAGACTCCATATTCCATCATACAGCTTCCTTAAAGTATTATCTAATTATTACAACCATGACTTCACTAACCTTGTGCTTAATTTGAAATGTGAAATGTATACGTTTAAAGAACGGAGTAGAACTATACTCTTGGATTGGCCAATGCGGTTTGAGATAATTGTAGGCATTGCACGAGACATTCTCTATCTTCACCAAGGCTCCAGATTGAGAGTGATTCATAGAGACCTGAAAACCACCAACGTTCTTCTAGACGAGGAAATGAATCCAAAGATATCAGACTTTGGCCTTGCCAAAATATTTGGAGGAAAAGAAACTGAAGCAAGTACAGAGAGGGTGATGGGAACCTTGTAAGTTCACCAAGTATATGTCATGTCATTATAAATGCGTTATTGTTAATTTTCTGAATGTGATGATCAAGTTGAACACATGCTTTGTACATATAACATTGATTTTGTTTTTCTGAAGTGGATACATGGCTCCAGAGTATACTTTGGATGGAAAGTTTTCAGTCAAGTCTGATGTTTTCAGCTATGGGGTAGTCCTACTTGAGATTCTTAGTGGAAAAAAGAACACAGGATTCTATGAGTCGAAACAAATTTCTAGCCTTATGGGTTATGTATGTTTCTTGTGTTGCAGTCTTTCGTTGTTTGTGTGACTTGAATTGACCTTTGAATAATTGTTGTTGACATTGTCTCAGGCATGGAAGTTATGGTCAGAGAACAAGCTACTTGATTTAATGGATCCGCGCCTTGGCGAAACATGCAATGAATATGAATTCTTGAAGTGTGCAGTTATTGGGCTATTATGCATACAAGATGAACCAATTGATCGACCTACTATGTCAAATATTTTATACATGCTTGAAGGAGAGACAACAACCATTCCAATTCCCAGACAACCAACATTTTTTATGAACAAGCGTTATTCTAGCTCAGGTTCTTCATCTAGCAAACCAGAAACAAGTTTGCAATTTGACAGCAGTTATCAACAAGGTCGATAGTGCGTTATGAAACCTTAAGTTTTAATACATGAAAAATATATCTTTTTAATTTTAATTGTATTTTATAACAAGTTAGGGTTATTGGAAATTTCTCAAACTAGTGTAATTTTTTTTTTTGAAATTTCTAAAATAGTGTATTTTTTATTTTATTTTCGGATACGTAGGTAAATCATGCAATCTATCATTGAGAATAAATCGTTTTATTTTTGCACAATTTAATTTAAGATATATGAAATCGTGAGAAGATAACACAATTTTAGTTAAAAGAATGAAATTGTAGAATAAAAGTACGATTTTAATTAAGTAATTAATTGATTAATTAAAATCGTTAAGCTACTGCAAAAGTTTAGGATGATTAATTCTTCCATCTTTTCTCTCCTATTTTTCCATGTTGGATTGGGTTGTGCACATAAAATTAAGTTAGAATTAATGCATGGTTTTAGAAATTTTGATGAAAATGAAAATGTAGTCATTGAAATTAATTAATTATCATTTAAGTAATTGAAATAAATGTGAAATTAATTTGAATGGAAGAATATGAAAACTTTTAATTTGAATGGTTTATATATAGAAAAAATTTAAATTATTTGAATTGATTAGTTTCTAAAACTTATTTACATTTTTTTTCCTTCTTATAAGTACTTCCACTCTTTTTTATATTTTTTTACATAGATAATTTGTAAGTTTGGAAATTTGATAATTTGTAAGTTTGGAAATTTGTACAAAAGAAAAAAAAAAAAAAAAAAAGAGGAAGTAATTTGGGATTTTTTATAAAATTACAATAATGGTTATTTTTATAAAAGAAAAAAAAGAGCATAAGTAGTTTTAAAAAGGAAAAAAATATAAATAAGTTTTAGAATTTTTATAAAAGAAAAAAAAAGAGTGGA
>Ga0209489_109122_pt1 | contig 12672 bp, 4 predicted proteins | sample SiratrowhiteBW_FD_187527 | JGI IMG/M metagenome (GOLD analysis project Ga0209489, IMG submission 187527) | Root nodule microbial communities of legume samples collected from California, USA - Siratro white BW (SPAdes) (version 2) | ecosystem: Host-associated > Plants > Roots > Nodule | place: USA... | reverse complement strand
ATATATATATATATATATATATATATATATATATATATATATATATATAAAAGTAACAATTGAATATATTTGTTTCTTAGGAAAATAAATTGGTTAAACTAAAAACATAATTAGTTATTCCTAAAGATAATCGATTAACAACAAAAACATTGACTTTGAAAAGAATGAAGTAATAACACTTAATTGAGTATTCAAAAGGGAGGATGAACAATCAACAAAGGTTTTTAGTATAAATTGTATAGATCAAACCATAAATTATTATTATTATTATTATTATTATTATTAATTATAATCAATTTTGAACTTATGATAACCAATTGAACTTATGATAACCAATTTTACAGAGGTACTCAATTAATTTATTCATAAGATCTTTTTAAACAATTCATGAAAACCTTTAAACTTGTTGTAAAGATTGTGGTGACTTGTGCTATCAAACATGTTATATGTTATAATCACACGTATTCTCTTACTGAAAGTTATACATCATCATAACATACTCAAGCCTTCATATGATTAACCTGATGAACACTTCTCACCTTCAACAAATCTCAAATCTTGAATATTTTATCCTATTCCAACCCATTGAAACAAAATTATTTAGTATATGAAGATAATTAGCTCTCTTACTTGAAGGTAACTTATTGTGCAAGAAAAAAAAAAAAAAAAAACTCCGGTATCCATAAGCATCCAAATAAGTTGATAAAACTTTCAAAGTTTCAACCTACACAATTACCATCTCTAGTTGTTGAGGTAATCACTACATTGTTATTTCTCTATTAGTCAAGACACTTGGAATACATGACTTTCTTGAATTCAAATAAAAGATAAAATTCAAATCAATTGTAAAAAAAAGTAAATACTTACTCTAATCAAAATTCTAATCAATTTATCTCAATCTTATCATTGATCTCACTCAATAATATTATTTATCTGTAACAAAAGATTAATAAAGACATAATTTTACAGAATAAATAAAATGTTTATAAGTTTAGAAAAATAGAATTAATAAAATATTTTGAATTCATTTATAAATATTTAAAAAAATACTTTCATACTTTATTTACTTTAGAACTATTAATATATATATATATATATATATATATATATATTAATCTTAATCATTTGGATTTTACAAATATAAATTGCTATATATATTCTTAGTCTTTATATTCGCTCTTGTTCCTACATGGACGTACCTAATATGATTATATAACAAAAATATTCAAAATAGAGTAATTATGTTATAATTAGAATAAATAAATAGTAGTAAAAAAATATAATTTTATTGTAAAATATTATATTTATTTACAAATAATAAATATATGTGAAATTTTAATCTCTTTGATATTTATATATAATATAATTTTCATTATTATATCATATTTTAAAAGGAATATAATAAAGTTGATAATAGAATGAAATGAATTTTTGTATCTCAGTCCGGATCAACATTCATTAAATTGGTGTAACAAATTCTGTTTATATCAATAAATTTTGAAATTTTATAAATATTCGTTGATATTTCTTAAAATAAAAAATTATACTAAAAAAATAATTTTGAATATCTATAATAATAAAAAATTAAATTATATATTTATATTATAAACTGTAGCAATATTTGTTGTTCATATTCATATGTGAAGGTATGTAAGTAGTTACGGGAATATGTATAATTAAATACTTTATTTTGGTATTAATATTAACATAATTGTTAACTACATTTTTTCATTAACAAAATTATCTATAGTTTGAATTCTAGTAATATTGGAATAAATTATATTGAAAAAAAAAATTCTAGCTAGTTGATTATTGTTTCCCTAGATGAATAATAAATACCGCACAACATATATGTTCTAGATTAAATTAGTTTTATCATTTTAGTTCAATTTTGAAATAGTAATTAAAATTTTATATTTTTTGACAATAAATTATAATTATTATTTTAAAATAATATATAGTTGAATTTAATGAGCTGTTTTCATTTATTTTTTTTTTTTTGTGTTGTAACTTTATGATTTTTAGATGAAAATAAATGAGAAAAGCACCATATAAGGTATTATCTACTCTACTAGTTAACATTTCTTGTTAGTTTGTGTTCAATACAGTAATCTCAACGCACTTAAAAACTTATACATTGTAGCTTTTTTATGATGTATTGACTAATAGTAAAATGAAAGCAAAGGAACTTAATTTGGATTCCAATGCCTTTATTTGGTTGGCTCAATGAGTTCCCAAGCTAAACCCTAAACTCATTCCACCATAAATAATTCGGCCAAATGGGCCTATAGAATTATAACCTATCAATGGTTCCTATTCCAAACTATGTAGATAATTATATTATTTGGTCCAATAAGAATCTGAGTGGGTTATAGAGGAGGGTTCAGCCCAATTGAATTTAGTTGTCTTCAAGACCACAAATGTATAGCTGCCTCATTTATTAGTAACATCTATCCAGACACGTAGAAGCAGGAATTTAAGCTTGGCTGCGAATCAAGTGTACAAAATTATCAGCATAAGAGATGCAAACTGTCCTCAATTTCAGAAAAAATAATGGTGGAACCAAATATAAATCAGACAGTGTTACTTTTGATGAAAACTGGCAAGTGCATATGTATTATCATCAGGAACAATGGTCACCATCATGGACAATGGGACCTTCTAATCACTTGTAGTAGTCCTTGACAGCAACAGTTCCACTCTTGGTCTCTGAACTCTGAACAGGAAGTGCACGATTGAAATCACCCAACATTTTGTCAATGCGAACTTGAGAAACAAAGCAGTGAAGAAGAGCACGTGTGGTTATTCACTTTAGTAAGTTCAATAGTGTGTGAAAGTGACGGTTGAATCATAAGAACCCAATATACATGCATGGCATCCACAGCACGCACAGTACAGAGGTAGTAGTAGTCGTCATTGTTCACTATAAGACGAAGACCCTTACACTAGTGTTGAATTTTTGTCTGCAGAAAGCATTTAACTGTACTGCAGGACTGCTGAAAACAACACATCAAGCACGCGGAGGAACAGAACAGCCACATTGTCAAGCATCTATGATATCATGCATCTCCCATTAAGAGGGGAAAAAATGAAAATATCAATTTGACTTCTTTTCTTGGAGACAACCCTAAAGCAGCAAGACACAGATGAATCATGAATGAAATCTCACCCTAAGTATCTTTACATACAATACACAATCTCTGACCTGAAATACTTTAATTTACTGTTAAAACTCGCTGGAAAGGTTCACCATCACCTCATCCCCTAGGTGAGTGGTACTAGTTGGTGTCCCAAAAGGAGGAATAAAAGATAATTAGAAAAAGCTAAAAAAGGCGACAGTAGATGATGGGTCCCGGGTGCTACATATCCTGAGGTTTGAAGACAAAATAAATTTACATCTGTAAGGGACTGTGGAGCAGAAACAAAGTTGGGTTGGGCATGTGATGTGCAAGCACCAGTAGTGGTAGTAGTACCCATCACAAAAATTGAAAAAGGGGTGAAGAGAATAACAAATAAGCAAGCACCCATGTGACCCAATGGTTTGATTCCCAGCAACATGTGACCTTCCTCCCCTCTATTTGTAAGCCACATAAACCATTTTCCCAGTCCTTGTAGTAGGACCCTCTGGACCCCACCATGTTCCCTCACATGTGCCCCCTCTTTCCTTTTCATTCAAAGACGTTTCAAACCCGTGCAACCTTCTGCTCTGTCTGTTTTGTTCTTGCTCAAACTTCTTAGTCATAGACTAGTCCGCTGTTCAACTACCAAGTTGATATATAGCTAGTAATGCCCCATACAGATAGCCTTCCATTGGAATGCACCATCTGTAGTTTCACTTTCACATTCAATTATTTTTTTATACACTTCCTCTGTCAATTATAAAATAATCCATCACGTAGGTTGGGGTTTACTTTTTACATATTCCAATTCAAGCCACATTCATCCTTCCACGTATCATTCTCCACCAATAAACTGGGTTAAGACTAGAAAATAAAAATCTTACTGGGGTCGCAGTATTGTCCGGACCAAAACCGATGTACAGAAAAAGGATTAAAAAATGCTACATCAATTCACACAAAAAAAAAAGTGCATATTCACGAAAAAGAAGAAAAAAGCTACATTTTTCTTCTTTGATGAGCAGTAGCAGCCATGGAAAATAGTCCCCAACATAATGATTATTCAAAATGATGTTCCTCGGAAGTCAAAAACACTTCTGTCTATGGAGCTAGCAAAAACGTGTACTTCACCGAATGGCAGTGAATGTCTCCTTTCCCCAATAATCCACAAGGTTCCCACATGCAAAGCATATTCACCAATTCTAATAAGCATTAACTAAGGAGAAGAAAGGAAGAAAGTTGAAACAAAGGAAGAAAGGCAGAGAGAAAGGGAGAAGAAAAAAGAAAACAGAAAGTTAGCTCTATTTTGATATTCTTCATCTTAAAAAATTACAAACTCTGACGAAGCAAACATTTTGCTTTCGTTCTTCACAATAATCCTTACATACAAAACAAGGAGAAGAAAAATAATTAAATACAGAATTACAAATCTATTTATTTACCAATCTAGACAAAAAGACTAATTAATTAAGCTTCGACTTCACAAACTTTGTCCATTTTTCTTATCTTATCTTCAAATCTAATTTTCCTTTTTTTCACTAAAATTATGGAGTTATTACAAGAGCAAAAGTTAAAAATGGTCAAAAGGGAGCCACAACAACCTGGCTGCATGCAAAATCGTCAGAATTTCCGATGCAATCTTGCGGCCACGAATCCCGAAGAAGCTTCAGCAACATCTGAGCCTTCCTCTTGGCTCTCTCCGTGCAATCGCTCTGCACCAGAAGCAGAAGCTGAGTCAACACCCCCGCCGTCACCGCCTCTCGCTGGCACCGCTCTGATTCCGAGCACAAGGACAGCAAGGCTCCGGCCGCGTACTCCGTCGCGCGGTCTGATATCTTCAGGATTATCTTCACCAGCATCGGCACCGTCAGTGCGTGGCCAGCGAACGCCTCGCATCCAGCCGGAATCCTGCAGAGGAGCTCCACCGTGGCAAGCGCCCTCTCCGCGTCGCATTTCTCGAAGTCCGCGAGCCTGTCAACAAGTACCGCCGGCGCGCCAGCGGCCACCGCCTTGTACCGCGTCTGCTTCACCAAGCACAGCGCGAACAAGGCCTTGATCCCGATCTTGAGCGCGCGCGGGTACGAGATCGGGCTGCGGAGCAGGTCCACTACACCGTCGTAGATTTCGTCAACCTCACTCACCTGCGCGCGGAGCTCCGGCGAGTGCGTCCCGGCGACGACGATCTCAATCAAAGCGGCGGAGTTGACACGGACGTCAAGCAAGTTGTGGGAGAGCAACTGCGAGAGATAATGAACCTTCTCGGAGTCCGAAGCGAGCGCGGCGCATTCGGACTCGGCCAGCGGGAAGAAAACGAGCAGCGCGAGCGCCTCGTGGCTGAGCTCGTGAGCAGCGTTGAAAATGATAGGGAGAAGGATCTGGCGGACGTTGTGAGAGGAAATGAGGGAGCGATTCTTGTCAGAGTCGCGAGCGAGTTGTCTGAGTCGTCGGAGAGAGGAGAGTCGAAGGTGAGTTGGAGCGGAATCGGAGGATGTTTGGTTGAGAAGGGAGCGAACCAAGGCCGGGTCTGCGGGCTGTTTGGGCGTGGGGATACGCTCCACACCGAAAGCGCGGTTAGCGACGCACCAGTCTTGGATAAGGCGGCGGAGGGTGTGGTTGGGGATAAGGGTGAAGTCGGTGAGAGTGGCACGTGTGACGGGGCACGTGGTGTTGCCGGCGCTAACCCAGGACTCGATGCTGGGTCGGTCGTAGGTTTGACCGGTGCAGACGGTGACCGGATCTCTCATGAGTTCAAGGGAGATTGGGCATCTGAAGTGGTAGGGTATGTGAACCCCCAAATCCAAGGGTTCTAAACTTCCAGGCATGGTTTGTAAGGGAAGAGTGGAGGAGTGTGTGTGGTACGATAAATGTGTAATGGTAATAATGATAAAAAAAAAATTGGGAAAAGGAAAATAATTGTGCTAAATGTGAAGGGTCTGCAAATTCTCTTTAGGTATGTCACGCTTTGCTTTCTCTTATATGAGATGAAACAGAGGAACATACCCAACAGGCACAGAGAGGGACTGCCTCTGCCATCTCCTGCCCCTTATCTGACTCCTCCTTCCCCCACACGTGTGGTGCCATCTAACTTGGAATCTATCCCTGGTTGGGCAATGCGAAAAGATTGGTCAAACCAAATGTGCCTCCTCTGGGTCCCACATCTTCTGCCTAAAATCTTACTCCTGTGAACATCAACCATTTATTATTCTTTCCCTCCTCACTCTGCATTGCACATTGCCCCCTCCTCTTCTCATTCTTCAGTCTTTTTCACCTTTCTATCCCTGCCTCTCAAACCTTTCCCAAACTAAATTCATCTACAATTTCTAATATTTTCATGACTCACTCTACCATTTTCCTTAAAGCTTTTTATTATATTCCATGAACAAGCTGACAGGAATAAATATTTGCATTTTTTAGAATTAAAAATTAAAGTAAATTTAAATTTATATATTTAAAATTCAATTACAATTTGAAGTTTAAAAGGTCCAAATGATTAAAGAAATGGAGAAACACAAAGCCAACACTTTCTTGTTAGAATCTATAAAGTTAGTAGCTAATAGGGTATGATACCCCCAAACAAGAATCACAACATAATAATAGGTAGATTCGCTAGCCTAGAGGCACAAGGGTAAAAAAATAGAAATTTGAAAAATAAATGTCTAAAACAAATAAATAAATAGACTTTGTCCATGTACATTGTTTTGGTAACTTTTATCAAAAGTTTTGGCAAGCACTTTCCCCATCATTTTTTTCTGGAATAACTTTTAAAGCAGCAATAGATAAATAATTTAACAATTTGTCATTACATGTACCCGTGATTAAATGATAGTAGAATAATACATGAAAGCAAAGGGGGAAATGGGGAATAGAGAAAATGAAAGGGAGCACAATGCAAAGAAGTTAAGGCTTTGGTAACAGTAGGTAGTCAAAGGTCAAAGATGAAGAGGTTAGGAGGGAAAATGGGGGGGTCCAGATTTCATTGTGGCTAAAACAACTTTGTTGTGGATAACAATAAGGGGTGCTTCCCATGCATCTTTGTCCACTGCTTCCTCCCACTGTAGTCCTTCCCTAAGTCACATCTGCATCACAAATTCCTTCATCTTCACACCCACAAATATGTAAATTCAGAATTCATATTTACAAAAATAATTAGTATTTTACAAATTAATATAAACTATTTTTAAAACTATAATTTATTTTTATTTTATTTTAAGAAGTGTTTACCAAGAACATTACCTACACATACCAATACTCTTCTTTAGAAGCCAAACTGTTAACACTCCACTTCAAATAAGGTTTCAGATGGTACAAACTAAGTTATTCAATTCTGTTTAAATTAATCAACGTTTTACCAGTAAAATAATGAACTAATTAATTTCCAAAGCCCAAAAAAAATAAAAGAAAAAGAAACACAGGTGAGTTTGTGAAAAAATAATTTAGTAATTTGAATTAGAATATATATATATATATATATATATATATAACTATGTTATTGGGAAAAAATTGTAGAATTGAGGTTAATATAGAACGAAGTTTGTTAAAACTAAAAATATTATTAATTTAGTAAAGTAGTTGGAGAAAAACTCTAGTTCAGAATTTAGAGTATAGTGGAAACAAACGATACCTAGATACAATTCCTTATATATAATTCTTCCAATTTGTCATATTTTTCAACATTACGCATATATTTTTGAAATGGTGCAAAAAATTTCTCACATTTATTATTATTGTTTTTAAGGATTGGATGGATACTGGTTTGATTGCTGGAGACTTTTCAAACTTTTGTTATTTTGTTAATATTTCAAAATTCTCCAACATTAATGTCTATTATCGACGAAGCATATCTTAAACAGTATTTACTGTTTATTGCATGTCTTATCTTCTAAGTTTTCAATTTAGTCTACACTGCCACTGTTTTTCCTTTGAAATTTGTGTTGATGGTCTTTGGACACTTCAACAAACTAATGTGAAGAAAAAGTGTACACAGTCAGCAAACAAATCAATGAAAAGGTTCAATGTTCTAATACCAGCCATTGAAAACTTTAAATTAATGAAAAACACAATTATTTAACACTTTAAATGCTATAATTAAAAGTATCAATTGGTGGATCTTCTATAAGAAATTAAGTCACTCTTTTCTATATTATCCTAACGAAAACACATGCCACATGCCAAGTGTTTATACTTTTTTTAATTTTAAAAAAATAATAAGTCAATTTATTATTAAATATTGTAATTAAAATGTATAAAAGACGATTTTTTTTAAATTTGTTTTAATTGATCTTCTCTATTTATTTGATGTATGAAATATTAAAAAATAAAACTTGAATGAAAAAGTTATATAAAAATTAACAATTAGAATATATAAGATATTAAAAAACAAAAATTGAATAAAAAATTAACAATTATAATCTTATCTATGAAAATAATAATTTTATTTTTATATAAATTAACTATAGAAAATCTTATTAGATATTATTATAAAAATCAATTTAAAATGTTTTTTTAAAGAACAAACAATAATTACTAGATAAGAATATTTGTTTGTTTCATAGGCAGTATCTTAAATGAATATTTTTAAAGTTGAATAGTTTAAGGGTGTATTTGATTTGAAGATGAATTTGAAAAGGTGAAAAATTGTAGATTTACGTGAAAGATAGTGAGAAATGGAGTTGTTTGGATTAAATTAAAGATGGTAAAAAGAATGAGGGAAAATTTTATAAAGTTTGTGAATGAGGTAATGTATGTGATTGATAATTTTTTTTTAATTGAAGAAATTGTAAGGTTATAATTTTTCTCTTGTGATTAAAATCAATTCAAAATCAAATATGATTAATTATTTGTATACATAACTCACGTCTGTGATTAAAACATTATTTTCACTATGATTTGTTAATTCAATTGAAATTAGAAATTAGATATGGTGACGCAAAATTGTTAAAAGTGGATTTTGATTAAAAAAGTTAAAATACAAATAATTATAATATAGTTAAGTAAATGACTGAGAAGGTTTTTACATAAAACTTAATGTTTCGATCTGAAATCTGTTATGAAGATATCGTTATGATCAACCAATTATTTGAGGTATTTAGAACTCGGAACTTCATTACAGTTTTGTTTTTCGAACACGTCTTAGAGAATTCAAGGAAGAAGATATTTAAATTATCTTACATCTACTTCTAAACTATGTAAAATATTGAATATACAGAAATATTTTATAAATTTATTTTAATTATTAGTATTATTTTTTATTTTATTATTGTTAATTTTATTATTATTTCATAATTTTATTTATTTTATTATTATTTTAAAATTTTATTATTATTTATAATTTTTTAAATTATTATTAATATTTTATAAAATTACTTAATTATTATTATTTCATAATTTTATATAATTATTATTTTTATTATTTTATTAATATTATGAAATTTTTATTAATATCACTTCTCTTCTCCCGCATATCATCCTTTTTATTTTCTCATTCATGAATGTATCATGTCACCAGTATCCATCTTGACTTACAGTACTCAATAATCAGAGCGTAAAGCATTTTTAGTAGAAATTGTTTATGTTTGTTTATAAATAAAAGTATTATTTTATTATTTAGTAAGACTATTTTAATTTTAAATAACTCATGAGATTTATATAAAAAAAAATATTTTTTTAATAAATGTTATTAAAAATAATTTATAGTATATTAAAAATGTTTTAAGTCTTTTTGTGACGTAATATTAGAGTATAAATATAGTTAGTTTATAAAAAAATTATTGAACTCGATTTGAATTTGATCAATTTCCACTCATTGGAAAAGGTTGCACCTTATTTAATTCTTAAAGTGTTGACTGAAATGTCAATAAGCAAATTATTTAGCCTTGAAGTATGTTTTTTCACACTCTTCAAATCAACTGTCACATAAACATTTTTTAATAACAACAAGGAAAAAAACAAAAAAGACAAGAACAATTTATACTATTCTTTCTTATTTTTCTTCAAATAGTTTATGTAAATGATTTTTAACTACTGCGAAATAAAGGGAGAATCTTTTATACAATAAACGTATATATTATAAATATAATTTTATAATTATTTAAAAATTTATTGCATCACTTAACTTATAATATAATATTCATATGAAAATATTCCTTGTTAGATGATACGTCTACACAAATTTAAATTATGTGAAATGTTAAGGTGATGTCATGAAAATTCGTGCTTTTATTTATTTTTAATCGTTTTTTCCGGAACTGTTGATAGAGTAGAATCTTTGAATTCTATTAAAGAGTTGTTGACTTCGTTGAAAAAATAATTCTTCTGATAAAAAATAAGTAGAATTATAAAAAAAAGTTCTTCCATAAGTAATGCAATCAAGTTAATAAAAATACAAGGTAATAAAATATGTTATTACAATAATTAAGTTTTCAGATTATACTCGTTATTAGATAGTCTTCTAAACATTATGATAGTTCTGCTAAAAAAGTTATTTTTGTTTGTGATTTATACTAAAGTTTGATTATATAATTAATAACTATTTGTTTATATTATGTTAATTTATTATGTATAAATAAGATACTAATATAAAAATAATAAGATTTTATGACGGGATATGAAATTGGTTAAAAGAGAATCGTTATAAATAAAAGTACGGTATCAATTTTGTATATAAATGAAAATATATTACAATTGGTTAAGGGATAAATCAATGGAATAGGACATATTCTACATCGGTTACTATAAACAATGATGTAGCAATTGATGCAGAAGATAGTCCTGAAAAACATTTTCATTTACGTTCGTCACTTATTACATTTGTTGTTGTTCCAACTGATGTACTAAAGTAACTTTCTATATCTGTTGTGAGCTCCAACTGATGTAGGAAGTGGCGCTTATATGCTCAAATTAAAAATATATTTTAGTGCGAAGTTATTACATCAGTTATTTTAACAACTGGTGTAAAAGGGTTTTTAAACTTAACATTTTCATTGCTTTTCTTGTTCATATGTCCCTTGTTTTGCTGCTTGCATTGAGTGTCTCTTCTGCTACGTGCATTTCTCTAATTGTTGTTTGCATTTGTTCCTTGCATTTTTTATTATTGTTTGTTTTCACTCACGTCTTCGCTAGTAAGCTTTGGGAACTTTGTTCAGTTTTGTTTTTTCGAAGTGTGTGGTTTGTTTAACATATTTTTATGTTGACGTTATAGGTTACTAAGGGTGACATAGCAACGTGTGAGCCTATCTCTACTGTGAACATTGGTTTCACCTCTACAACTTCTCTTTTGCAAGATTAGCGATTTTGTAAAATTTATTAAAAATAGTTAGATCTTTGTCTTTTATCCAAATTTCTAGTGGTAACTTATTTTAATGTAGATTTATCAGTAAAGTCCTTATATTGCATAAATTCTTCATAGATTTTGAGTTTTCAAAATTTAGTATGAAAAAACTTTAAATAGTCATAACTTTTCACTACAAGAAAAAAAACTATTTAGAGACCAATATTTAGCTACCAAATGAAATGGTTGCTAATTGTGAACAAAATAGTCACCAAATAAATTTTGATTGCTAAATAACTATAAAATAGAAGTAATGATTGAATTTAGTGACCAATTAAGTCAAATAATTGGTATCTAACATTAGATACCAAAGTTTTAGTGACCTATGCCATTAGATTCTAAATTGGTATCTAATTAAGTTAGAGACTAATTTAGAATCTAATGGTATAGGTCACTGAAATCTTGGTATCTAATCTTAGATACCAATTATTTGACTTAATTGGTCACTAAATTCAATCATTACTTATCTTTTGTAGTTATTTAGAACCCAAAATCTAATTTGGTGACTATTTTGGTCACAATTAGTAACCATTTCATTTGGTAGCTAAAAATTTGTCTCTAAATAACCTTTTTCTTGTAGTGTTTGATAAAAGTCTCAGATTGAGATGCTCCAAAAATAAAAGTTGCTCGAAATGAGATAACAAATGTCATAGTTAACAGTCGAAGGGGTTGGGATTTCAAATTTTCCAAAATTTCATCATTTACTATTATTTTTTTATTTTTTAATATTTTTTATCTAGATTTTTAGATTATAGGCTTTTATTTTACACATTTATGTTTATCAGAAAATTCTAAACATTTTGGTGGTGTTTCCTTATATGGATTACAAATTTATCAACTTATTATTTAAAAAAAAAGAGATATATTACATTGGTTATAAGCAATAACCAATGTAATAAGAGATTTTCACATGAATTCTAGCTACAAACAATGTAAAAAGTCCCTTACTACATCAGTTGTAGCTTATAATCGATGTAATATCTCTCCTTTTCGCTCCTTTCTAATGCTTTTCTATATCGGTTGTGTTTATAATTGATGTAATAAGTGTATTTTTTACATTAATTCAAAAATCGATTTAACAAGTCATAGACTTTCTATATCGCCTGCATCAACATCGATTATAGAACTGATGCTAAAAGACTCCAAAAACTAATGTAAAATCTTATTTTTCTACTAGTGAGACATCATATATATATATATATATATATATATATATATATATATATATAT
>Ga0209489_109120_pt1 | contig 12677 bp, 5 predicted proteins | sample SiratrowhiteBW_FD_187527 | JGI IMG/M metagenome (GOLD analysis project Ga0209489, IMG submission 187527) | Root nodule microbial communities of legume samples collected from California, USA - Siratro white BW (SPAdes) (version 2) | ecosystem: Host-associated > Plants > Roots > Nodule | place: USA... | reverse complement strand
TTTTCTTCTCCTTTTTTTTTTTTTTTTTTGTAAAGTATTTTTTTTTTCTGTAAATAGGTTGGGGGCATCTTCATTGTCCTTATTCTATATATTTTTTTGTTGCTGAGAAAAAAAAATCATTTTGTTAAATCGTGATAACTAGTCATTGCATTTGCAAAATTTCTATAAAATAAAGATGAATGTAATAGCCAACCATAATAATGACTTCTTATTAACTTTTCGATGTCAAACTAATGCAATATATTAAGATTTTACTTTTTAATGCTAGAAAAAGGAAAATGAAAAATAAAAACAGTAAAGAATGAAATTATTTAGACTGATTGAAAAGAAAATGGTAAGTGGGTGAAAAATTTGTAAAAGATTGAGGTTGACGTAATAAAATAAATTTTTGGTATATATTATAAAATAATATATAAACTAAATTTTTAAAAATAATTTAATATAAATATATTTTTTAAGTAGAAATTAAAAATAAAATAAATTTTAAATTAAAATAAAAATTATTATTAAATCTTAATAAAAAAATAAATCATATTTTAAAACAATAATATTTTTAAACAATAATATATTAAATAAATTACTATATAAAATTTAAATTAATTAATTTTATTTCGATTATTATTATTATAATTTAATTTTAATCATTTATTATATCGTAGTAGAAATGTAAATAATTTATTATATTTATGTAATATAACTTTTTTTAATATAATTAATTATATGCACCAATATTAAAAAAAAGTATTTATGATATATGTGATTGTGTCATTAATATTTTATTAATATTTATAAGATAATGAAATATATTTTAATTTTAAACTTTATTTTAGAGATAAAATTTTGTTTCAACTTTTATATTTTATTATTTTAATTTTTTTTTCTCTTTTTTTGTTTATTTGTGGTTAAAACCAACAAGTATCAGCAAGTGCGTTGGTGGGCGAGTTTAAAATACAAAAAGGAAAAAGCTAAAAAAATATAAACAAATGCAAACATAAGAATTGGAGTAATTTTAAACAAGAAAATGCACTGTGGCAACGAAGAAAAACAGAAACATACATGTCAAACATAAAGTAAAAATGATGAAACAAAAGTGAAACTAACCTGCGGATATTGACTGAGAACATGTAAAAAAAAGTGTGGCACACACGAGAAAAGAAAATGAATATTAAAAATTCCATACATATTGGCATTTAAAATTCCATATATACATATATATACATATGATATTAAAATATCTTATTTTTTTGAGATTTTCAAATATATACATAAATTAAAATAAAATTTGATTATTTGATTTCGCTATTTAAAATAATTTTTCATCTTAATAATACAGTACTCATATATTATTTTAAATATATAACTTCTACTTTATCATATATCTTTTAAATAATTAATTAAATCTATATAACAAGTATTTACTAAGACATTACTTTTTAACTATCTCGTAATAAATTATGTGTAACATCCGAAATAGTTAAATTTATAATTATTTAAATACCACTTTCTCAATTATTACTATGATTGGTAAATACAAATCGTTGTCATAAGTCAACTTTTTAGATAGTGATAGATTACTTAACCATTTATTCTTATCAAAATGTCTGATATATTAGGTCTACGTTTCATAATCTAATATTTAAATTTTAAAGACCCCCCAAATGCCACCATAACATGTAATTCAAGATTGGATTATGTTTAATAAGTAATTTTAATTTATTTATTCAATTTATAAGATTATTTCACACAAATAAATGAATGATACATAGCTTTGTTTTACTTTTTTATGCTATTTTTATTTCACTTAATTAATATTATTATCATTTATTTTTTTTATTTTTCATTCCCATAAAATTTCTTAAATCATGCCAATAAATTGTAAATTTTTTATGATTAATATTAACTACGTGTGTTAACGTGTACCATTGTAATAATAATTTGACGGTGTCACTGAAAAATTAATGTTTGCAATATTACACTGAAAAGATATGTCATATCAATTGTGCAATCGTTAATAATTTGGTTTTTGCAGTGTAAATTATATAATAGAAAAAATATGCAAGTACAATAAGTTATCATAATAATAATAATAAAATAATAATAAGACAATTGCATGTTTCATGAAAAAAATGTCATGTCAGTCATGTCATCACAACGATAATAAACTATAAATAAAAGGATATGGAATCTAATTAAATTTATAAAAAAATTAAAATTATTGGTGCATGTAATTAATTACAATAAATGATGATGAGAGATTAAGTTTTGGAATGGTGGATTCTTAGGGATGGTTATCAAACATTTGTTGAACAAGGCAATGTTAAACAAGACAAGTTTTAATTTAGGTGATGATTTATTGTCTTATACAAGTTGATGATTTATTGAATATGTGGATGGTTGTATAATAAATCTGAGTCTTGGTAGGATGATATGTGTTTTTATATGCTTATATTTGTATTATGAATGATGTGGGAGTATAAGAAACCTTAAAATTATTGGAGAACTTTTAGAAAATGTCGCGTATTTCGTATTTTTGTTGTTTTTGAGTTAAATATGACTTCAGATGAGATTTTATTAAGTGAGGTCCATATAGTATATAATCCTTGTATTCTCTTTTTTAAGTTATATAAATGATGAAATGTTTAGTTTAAATAACGACTTGTAGCTTGAATAAAAAAATGTTAAAGACAATTATATTTTCTTTATAAGAATATAACTTAGGTATTGGAAAGAGTACTCAAGCAATATATTAGTGACTTGAATGTCATTTTATATTGGTTTATTATTATTAATTTTACTAAATTTTGGTATATTATAATATTTTTTATTAATTTAATGATTAATATCCTAATATAGATTTTCTTAAATAAAATATAACACTTTAATTACTTATTGAACATTTTATATATCTTTAATTGGATGGTCCTTTCTAACTATTCATCTGTTTCCAGATGATAAGTTAAGCTAGGATGAAATACACTTCTTAAAGATTAATGTTAACTCCTCCAAAATTTAGAAGTAAACCTAGGAGCCATATCCAATATAATATGATGAAATTCCATGCAATCTTATAATTTTTCTTATATGCAATTTAATCAGTTTCTCTAATAAATTCTTAATGTTTATGGATAAAGCGAGTAGACTTCGCTAACTTATCCATGATAACCCATATGGAATCGGATTTTTGAATTGTTCATGGTAAACCAATTACAAAATCTATTGTTATACTATCCAATTTTCATTCAAGTATATCTAAGGATTGTAGCAATTATGCTAGCTTTTGGTATTCTATCTTAGTTTTCTAAAATACTAAGCATGATGCCACAAATTATGCTATCTCTTTCTTTATTTTGGGCCACCAAAGCATTTTCTTAAGATCCTAATATATTTTTATTGTGCCTAAATGTATGCTTAATTTTCTCTTATGTACTTCTTCTGAAATTATTTTCTTAATCTCTACATCATTAGGAACACATCTTATCATTAAATCTTAAAATTTTTACCTTATATATATATATATATATATATATATATATATATATATATATGTGTGTACCAATATTTTCTCCAATCTTTTGCCCCATCAACCTCTTTTTCTTTTGAATGAATTCATGGCTTGCTTGAGTGTCATGAATTTGCTTTTATATGTAACCAGTAATTTGAATTGAGTTTAATTGTATTATATCATGGCTCACTATAATTGAAAAAAAAAAATATCTTTAAATGTTTCTTCTCTTGAACCATTAATGAGGAGATATATGGGGATTTTCTACATAAAACGTCTCCCACTTCATTTGCTTTTCTTAGGTAATAATGTGATTCAAAATTATAATCTTTCAAAAATTTCATTCATCTTCTCTATATGATATTTAACTCCTTATGATTAAAGAAGTATTTAAGACTTTTGCAATCACAAAAATCCTTGAACTTACCACCATACACATAATGTTTCCATATTTTGAGTGCCAAAACAACGACAACTATAGCTCTAGATCATGAGTTGATTAATTTTTCTAATGTGTTTTTAATTGCTTAGAAGCATATTCTACTACCTTTCTATCTTGCATAAGAACACACCCTATTTTGGAAACATCACAAAATATCACAAAGTACCCAATAAGACTGAGCAATATTAATATAAGGGAAGTGATTAATCTTTTCTTAAGATCTTGAAAATTATTCTCACATTTTTCTGTCTATTGAAAAGCCTCACTTTCTTATTAAGTTGAGTTAAAGGCATAATAAAAGATCATTCAATGGATCTTTTATAATACCCTACTAGACAAAAAAAAAAAAAAATACAAATTTCAACCATTTTTTTGGTAAATTACTTCTACTTTGATTGGGTCTATTAACACTTCTTCTTTGAAAATCACATGTCCTAAGAATTTTTTTCACTAACCAAATTTCACACTTAGACATTTTTTCATATAATTGTTAGTCTATCAAAATTTAAAGAATATTTTGAAGATGTCCCTCACTCTCCTATAGTGTCTTAGAATAAATGAGAATGTAATCTATAAAAGCATCAACAAAATGATCTAAAAATGGATGAAAAATCCTATTTATATAATTCATATAATCTACACACATTCTAAAACTTCCATCTTTCTTTCTAACTAACAAAACACGAGCTTCCCTAGGTAATACACTAGGATGAATGAACTATTTTTCAAGTAATTCTTGGAATTGTTTCTTTAGTTATGCTAATTCAGAGGTTGACATCCTATATGATACTCTTGAAATTGGTCCATTTTCAAGCATTAAATCTATTGAAAAATTAATTTCTCTGTTATGCAGCAAACTAGAAATTATCAATGAAAAAAACTTCAAGAAAAATTTCAACAACTGCTATATTTTTCAAAGCAACTTCCTCTTCTACTTCTATAAAAGATAATAATAAATATTCTTCAACTTCATTTCTCAAGGTTCACATACTCAATTGGTAGATGAATGCAAAAGATCCTTAGAATTAGAAAATATTATATACTCTTTTAAACAATTTAGAAGAACTTCATTGGAAGATAATTAGCCCTTAACTAAGAGTACATGTAATTGCAATAAAGGTAAAAAAATTAAATTTACAAGAAATTTTCTATTTTGAATGAAGAAAAGATAATTTTAGACAAAACTTTATTGGTAACTATAGACTTACTTGTGATGGTCGAAACAATCAATTTTGTGTGTAGAAAGGAGACCAATAATTCAAAATGTTGAACACAATCATTAGAAATAATTGAATGAGTTGCACCTAATATCATGTAGTACATTTAAAATTTTACCTTTAACGAAACACGTACCTTGGATCATATCACGGTTTTGAGTAGCTTCAGCTTCATTCATGGTGTAGACTTTCTCTATTGTTGTAAGTCTTATCTTCAATGCAAAATGATTGACATGTGATTTGTGTTTCCCACAATTAGAGAACACATGACTAGATTTTCAACACTTAATGATTGAAAAATTTTAGCATAATGATCTTAGCCAAACTTAACACACCTAATATGATTATTCAAATGTTTGTTGTAATTTTCGAAGAACATTTGGTGGGTCAAGGTTTCCATAAGGGGAAATTATAGCGTTTTCCTTTAGTATGTTGGAAAATGCTTTGGTTGAGTTCAAGAAGTGGGGTGAGTTGAACTAATTGATATTTTGAAAAAAAAGAAGTTTCTAAGAATGAATACCTTTAATTAAATCAATTTACTACAATCTTCGACGACAAACAACAGAAAATCAATCAATTATAATTCGTAAACAATCAGATAAAATTCTTATTTATAAATTCAGACAAAAATTAAATTAATTAAATTCTCACAAAAATGTATTTAATTTTTATAGCAAGTTAGAGTACCAGAAAAGCAATCAATTGAAATATGCAATTAACGTATTGAATTTTCAATAACACAAAAACACCAAGAATGCAATATAATACCAGTCAATAACAATGTTTGAATATTTGAATGTACTTTTTTTATGAAAATACACAACAATACAATCAAGAATAGTTGTTAACAGGTTATCAGCCTTATAGAAATAGCCAATTAATTTTCAATTCAAATTAGATAAATTTTCGTGCAAATACAGATTATACAAAAATTAAAATGTGAATTAAGAGTAAAGAGTAAGGAGACAAAACATAATAATTTTGTATTGGTTCACTTTTCCTCAAGAGTTACATCCAGTTTTCCTTGCCAACTTGCAAAGAATTATACTAAAACAACACAATTGTATAGTACAATACAATCAATACTCAATATTACACCCTGCAAAAATCATCAAAAACCTGTGCAACACCTCTACAATAAAAATTGTATTCAATTGCAGATAAAGATACAATAAAACAATGAATTTGAAAATTACAAACCAAAATGCAACTTAGAATGAAGCAAAAATAGTACAAAACATTGCAAAAGACATCCCTGACTTAGAAATTGATGTATCATAATGAAATAAGATCACATGCCAAAGAAATTGCTTCAAGAATTGTTTTCTTGAAATCTTCAATCAAAACTTTCTTAATATTTAGATAAGTTCTATGTATTTCAAAAATTATTCTATATGTAAAACTATTCTCTTAGAAAAATCAAAATATCCTTCTTTGTTTTCAAAGTTCTCAAAACAAATATTTATAATAATTATGATTTAATGAAGAAAGTCTATTAAAAACATCAAAATCAATATATTTTACTAAAAATATTTTCACCAGATTAAATTTGAAAAACAATTCTTTGAAAACTTTAGTGTAACATTTTTACTTGCAAATTTATATTAAACTAGATTAAGTTCATTTATGAAACATCTTAGAGCACTTTTCACTTATTATGATACCTGAAAGTGAGTCATCAACGCCTACATACACTAAGACGCTACCTTTAATCATCAAGAATCTTCAAGCTTGTTCTTCTCTTGACTTCATCAAATATTTTCAGCACTATTGTCAACAAACTCCCCCTATTTAATGAAGACAATCCATTGATTATGTGTTTAGCAACTTCAATTCACTTTGGTTAGCTTGTGATTGAAGCTAAACCTTAGCCTTTCGAGTCAGAGAGAATGAAAACAATCTCAAGAACAATTCCTCTTCATCACTTTCGGTGATTCCAATTGAGCCACACAACTCATAAAATGTGTACGGATGAGTATGTGGATCTTCATGATCAAAACTAAAAAATTAATGTGAGTTGACCAACTGTAAGAGAGCATGCTTCATCTCAAAAATCTTCTTGTTCATGGTGGGCCTTACAATGCTAGTGAAGTCTCTAGGACTCATGTATGTGATTGAGTCTCTTATTGTTCTTCTGTGAAACTAAAATAGAATAATGTTGTATTGTATACACAAAAATATACTAAAGACTATAATATACCAATTTTCAGCATCAACCTTCCAACTTTGTCGTTATTTGCTTATGAGGGATTCCATTCTTGCTCTTCTTGACCCAAATGTTTCATATTCATTTATTTGACAAAATTAATAGGATTTGGAGTAAAATTTATTACTAATTATTTATAACGAACAAATTATTTATAAAAAGAGATAAAAACATGAGATTCATCAAGTTCCAAGCTTATAAAGAGTTTATTTCATTATGAAAAAATATCATATGATTTAATTATATCAGACAACCAAACATACACCAAAATATTATCACAGTATAAGATACCATTCACATAATAACCAAATGATAGTCCAGTGTTCAGGGATCTAAGCTAAATATTAGAAACCATAATGTCTTCAATACAACAAAAAATTTAAAAACAGATAATAACCACCACAAAACCAACATAACACAACCACATTCACACTATTTCTCCCCATTAAATTCATCACGGGTTAAAACAATATGATACCAAAAAATAGTAACTATATTGTTCAAAACACACTAAAATATGACATATATGATGATGTGTGTAGCCATAAGCATCTCTGCCATAATGCAGCTCAACCAACTAGTCTTGAATATGTTCTATTTGATCATCCGGGTGTTGAAAACTTGCAGCACAAAATTCATAATGCTCCCTTTGATCACCAACCATTGTATCAAGCCTTCTAAGCACCATTTTTGCAAATCTAGATAGTGGCTCTCCTCTGTCAACTGGTGAAATGTAGCGAATGATAGCATTGGGCTTTCTAGTAGTTCCACTTGGTCCTACACCATCCGAATGTTGTCAAGGAACAATAACTCCTAGTCCTTCAGCTTCTTCATTTGCTTTAAAAATCCACTAGTCATCATTTACTTTCTTTAACCCAATCTTTTGCAAGACTGCACTAGTGATCTCATTGTGAGGCTTCATTGTTTCAACCAACTCTCCTTCTAAGGCAAACCCAAAGTACTCAATCATTTTGGAAACCAAAACCACATATGGCATTCTATAATCAGTAACCCTTTTGGACTTGTTTATGTGATCCTTCATAACATAAACCCAATTTACCTTTATCCTATTCATAATGTAGTACATAAGAATAAGGTCTTCCTTAGTAAGAACTAAAGTTAGTTGCCATACCACAAGAAATGGTAAGATGTGTGGATTCAGAACTAGTCCACCATGGAATCCTCTCATAGTAGCATGAGGATTTCTTAGACAAGACCTGAAGAACTGGATTTTGTTGTAGTCTTCAATGAATCTAGTGTTCCCTTTTCCAACTTTTGCTATAAAATGCTCGAGTTCTGTTATAGCTGTCCACACAACAGAAGTGATTCCTATGTCAACTCCTTTGAGATGAGTCCATGTTGATTCTTTTTCGAAAGGGAGGTTGGTGAAGAACACATGTACAACGTCTGGATATATGTTTACACTCAGGTTCAAAAACTTCTCTAGCTTTTGGTGCTTCAACATCCTCCTAACATCAAGCAGTTTCTCCTCCTTTAGCTATGAAAACCTTATAAACTTTGCACTGTTGATAACCTTTCTGCTAATCTCATGCAAGTATACCTTCATCTACTCTCGGTTTCCTGAGAAGCATTTTCCTAGATAACCATCCTCAGCAGGCAGCTTTTCATTTGACGTCTTCCTATATTTCTTGAAGACCTTGCTCTTTTTCTTGAAGTTTTGGAGATAGACATTTTTGTCTCAAGCTAATTTTGGTAGGACACTACTTTTGCCTTAAGTGGATTTTAACTAAGATATGTATGGAATGAACGTATGCAAAGCTAAGTAAATAGATGCGAATAACAACACACATAATCACAAATTGATCACACAATAAGTGTAGCATTAAAACAGTGAGTGTTAGGTATAAGGTGCAAAAGCATTTTCAGTAAATTCATAAAAGACTACACATGACTTGGCAATTTATAAATTCATTTTTTCACCTTGTTCCTTTTGACCACCAATAGAAAGCTGACATGTGGCGTGCTCAAGGTTCATGAAGTAAATCATGCAATCTTTATGCTTTAACACTTACAATCAAATTAATTCAATGCATTGGAAGCACAAATTGATTTGAAAATCAATTACTATTTCATTGCCTTAGACTATGTGCACATTAACTGCCAAATAAAACAAAAAAAAAAAACCATGTAGTAAATGTGCGAGAAAACTAATTAATTTCAATTGATAAGACCAATTTACATTATATATAGAGGCAAACCTTACTTTACTGAGTTATCTTTGTAAGGATGGATTATGTTTAAACTCATTATCTTAATATTATATCAGAGTCATTAAGTACCTATTCTAGGTCGAGTTTGTGGGAACATTTGTGTCACCCGCAATCAGGCACCCTTGATTCTCACATTCGATGTCCTCGACGTGAACATATGATGTGCTCGACGTGAATGGATATATTGGATATCCTATATCAACTAGAGATAAGCTCAAATTATAGTATATAAGTGGGGGCAAACCTTATTTTATTGAATCAATTTTGTGAGACTGAGTTAGGTTTAAATTTCATTATCTGATATCGAAGCCAATAAGAGTCTATCATAGTTGAGATTCTACTTTATTGTGCCACCTGCTATCGGGCCGTCCTCGATTTCCACACTTGATGTCCTTGACATGAAGAGTGTGTTATAGATCTCACGTGAACTAGAAATAAAACCAATTTACAATATATAAATGGTAGTAAACCTCATCTTATTCAACAGATTTTGTGAAATTGAATTATACTTAAACTTTACTATCTTAAGAGACAATTTGAATTTTTGATTACTCTTACTTAAAAACATATTTGGCAGTTCAAACTTAACTGAAACAATTTGAAAGTCCCAAAAATATATGTTTATACAAAATGTAACATTCATTTGTATGCATTAGCACAATGAGTACCAGCAGATAATGTAATACACTTCAAAGGCGTTACGAACATGCATCTCCATGTTTTATTCCACAAAAACAGAGGAACAGCACACGAATTTATAGTATATATAATCACTTCATAATTAGCCCAACTCCATTATTTGATATTTTGTTCATATATAACTTTTGGAGCTATGCCTTCAGAAGATTGCCGTCAACATCTCTGCTTCCTTTGTGCACATATTCGAGGAAGCCAAATGGAGGATCAGCTTCCTCACTGGTAGTTTCATATTCAATGATCCATTTGATGATGGAACCCCCTTCATCCTTATGTATTGCTTGAAATATAACCTTAAAAACCTTAAACTTGTGGTCGAATTCTTCACCGAAGATCTTGTAGGTTATTGTTTTGTTTGCTTCATCAATGGATTCAATACTCTCATGATATGTTGTAACCTTACCATCTGGAGTTTTACAAGCAATCAATACCAACAAAATAATCAAAAAATGGTTCTTTTAGCTTGAATGTTAATTCCTTTAATTAAAACCATTAAAAAATTAACCTTAATCATATTGTGTTCACTGTATATCTTGCTACTGGTCTGTGTATCAAGAATGAATATTCTTCAACCAAAAGAACTAGTAGCTGGAAAACTAAAATATACTTTCTAAGAGTAGGAATTAAAACTGAAATAAAGAGAATTGTGAGGGCTAAAACTATATTTAAACTAAAATAATCTACCAATTTTGGTTTGCTAATTAATTAATATAGTTAGAAGTTTAGTTACCTATGGTACTTGTCCATTGTTTGATAGACTCATTGTGATGCCAATCATGACCATGATGCAGCTTGGTTCCGTGGACTCTATCAGTAAGGTTTTGAACATGATGGAGTTGCGTTGCAAAGAGATTGAACCACTTTGCAGCACTTGCATGAACCCTAATTTCAGTGCTGATTTTACCAGCAAGTGACATTATGATCAACCAAGAAGCAGTAATGTATGGAACAAACAAGAAGGGAGAGTGATGGGGAACAATGTTACCATATCCCACTTATATAGGAACTTAACATACCCACTCCTAACAACTACTATAATTAATTAAACTTTGGTTACAAAAATAAAACTATCTAAACATGGAGAAGAGATTTCTTTTATTAAAAAATTCATAAGATTGCTTTGTAGTGTCACGCACAAGTTTCCGGAGTGACATATTAAAATGTAAGATATACTTTTATATTCTTTGTAATGAAGTCCAAATTATTGTAGTGTTTTGTTTTCAATTTTAATTTGTTTAGAACATTTATACTTTGATATATACTTTATTTGAGATAAAATTATGGGATGATATATATTAAATGTGAGGTCAACTTTTTATACAATTGCAACGTATTCAAGTTAATTTTAGTGTTTTATATTTTATAATGGTATTTGAATTATAATTTTTGAAGAATTGTTTTTATTATGCCTCCTTTTTGTTTTTGGAGAAAATATAAGTGGGAAATTTTTTACCAACTACTATTTTTAGAGGAAATTCACAAGTTAATACCATACATATTATTAAAATAAACATCAAGGCTTATTTGGTGTCACTATTATTATACTAATTTTTATTTTTATATAAAAAATATATATATGAGCGCTTTTTTGTAGTAATTATAATAAAATCATTGTCTCATTTTCAAAATGCATTATTAGTTTCCTTTTTATAGAAAATATTAAAGATAATAGTTATTTTAAATCGTAACACCCAGCACATACAGTAAGTTGTACAATATACTTAAGCGAAAAAAATGTATAATATTTGAGCAATTAATTCCTAACGAACAAAAATTTTGACACTTCTTTTCTAATCCGAGGCACTTTAAGCATTTGATTTTGGTTTCTCATTTTTTTTATTTATGTAAGAAATCATATTAATTAATGGGACATTTTCTAATCCGAACTACAGGCACTCTATAATTTTTTTTTTTTTCATATTTGCATAAGAGTTTAACTTTAGTGAAAATCTTGAAATTTTACATAATGTTTTAAAGGTTAACACAAGAAAAAAGCTAACAGGAAAAAAAAAATTATGTATGTGTGTGCGTGTATAAAACAAGAAATATTTATAAGAATGAAAAATTCTTAAAACAATATTTAATTCTTTAACACCATTAACAATATTAATTACAAAAGTCATTTTTAAAGTATATGTAAAATATGCAAGTTCAATATGAATTATAATTTTGTCCAACATAAAGAAATATCATGTATCTCGTGGCTATAAAAACTAGTATATAATAAAGATAGGATCTTTTTCTCTTAACCACGTGTTAATATTATAACTAAATATTTCTATATAAGAACATTTTCAGACCCAACAACAGGATGTCAATGCCCTCATATATAAATGGGTAGTTATTGTAACGTATGAAATATATATATATATATATATATATA
>Ga0209489_109118_pt1 | contig 12681 bp, 8 predicted proteins | sample SiratrowhiteBW_FD_187527 | JGI IMG/M metagenome (GOLD analysis project Ga0209489, IMG submission 187527) | Root nodule microbial communities of legume samples collected from California, USA - Siratro white BW (SPAdes) (version 2) | ecosystem: Host-associated > Plants > Roots > Nodule | place: USA... | reverse complement strand
TGTTTTTCTTATTACTGAAACTGTTCGATTCACTCACATTCAAATTTCTTAGAATTTTGTTCAATTTTTGAATTATGATTGAAGCAGCGGTAAATATGGTATAGAGGGATAGGGGATAGCGATATTCTGAACCTTAAACCCTTAATCTGACAAATTAAATTAGGAAAAAATGGGTTGAATTGAAGAGAAGTCATGGTTGTTTCATTTTTTTAGAGATGTTTTGGATTGAACACAAAAGTAAGGAGTAGACAATGAGTTGAAATATGGAAAATGGGTTGGAAAAGAGACGAGTCTTTGTAAACAGGTGAGAAGCAGTGATGACAGAGTCTTAATGCCAGAAATTGGATGGAAAAAACTGCAATACAATGTGAGGGAGTGATAATGGTCCTAATAATCACAATAATATGAGTTAGGTTCCTTTTCTTTAACCAAATTCATAAGGAGTTTAGTTTTGATGTGCTAATCAATTTGAGGACATTTTGATGTATTGTGTTTGACGGTGCAGACAAGTGACAATTAGTAAGATAACCATAAAACAAACGCCACCACCTTATCCCAACAGGTCATAGTGTTGATAAATAGGTGTTGTAGTGCTAGTGTAGAATTTCTCAAATATGTAGCGGTGTAGCTTAGCCTCCTAGGCTGCTATGGGATTCAAAGAACGATCATTGCAGCCTAAAATGTCTTTATTTATGCTACGATTATATAGATCTCAAAATATCATTTCTATTGTTGATGGTTGTCATGGGTAAAACAATGATTTCTCTCTCATTTTCTGATGCCATAAGATAAAATATATGAGAAGAACATAAAGCGCCATATGCTTTTGACATTTTAACATTTTTTCAACCAACAAATGCTCCTTGAGAGTGATTTATGATTGAGAGCTTCACTTCTCAACAAATGCTACTATCTTAGTTCAAGGTGCACTTCTCAATTCAAGGACTTCCACTTCTGTATTCAAGAAGTGAGGAAGATTATATTAGAAAACAACTGCTTAATTTTGAAGTATGCAGAAGATGAATTTTTCTATGCTATATTCAGCTTCTGGCTGAGAGATGAACTTGCATAAGTTAAATTCTTTTATTTCCTTTCCACATACTTCTTCGTGTTTGTACTTTTTTCAGACATAGATGTGTTGGATTTTTAAATGATTCTATATTAATCTTTGATAGTGACAACTATTGGTGAACTTAGGTAGTATCTTAGCTCCTGATATACACCTTAATTTTTCTTAAGGACAGTTAAGTCTTTTTCGACAAAGTATTTTGGGAATATTATAATTTATGGAGGTGCAGGAAAGAACTCGGCCCATTTTGTTTAAGGCCCAAAGTAAACCTGCGTTTTAATTTTACCTACACACTACTAAACTTTTGTGATTTGAGATAAGTGGCTTTTCATACTCATTTGTTTAGTTTGAAAATTTTGTAGGGTTCCAGCACGAAGGTTCTCTAAGCTTCAACCATGGTAGAAGGAAGATTCTTTGTGAAGAAGATGAAGACTCGGTGGAAGAAGGCAAAGAGAAGAAATAGCAGTATCACATAAGCAAAGGAAATCGCTTAAAAGGTAAAACAAAACTAGACTTTAGACTCTATATTTTTTGTATATTTTGTGTGTGTATTCTATATATAAGGGTTTTGAGTTGTATGTTAACTACATTGCTAGGGATCTACAGAATACATTGACATAGCTTGTATTCTAAAATTGTTTGAGTTATGCTATATTATATTGTTTAAAAACAATATTAAATAGCGTTTATTATAAAGAATTATTTTATCTCACTACAGTTTTAGCATTATCTTATCATTTTGTGTTTGGTAAATTAAAAAATTAATATATCTTTATATATATATATATATATATTAAATTGCGTTTATCTCATAACTAACTATCCTACAAAATTATCGTTATATTAAGTAATATCTATACAAATCAATTAAATATCAAACTTATAATATTTTATGTCAACTAAATAAAATAACCACCCTAATTATGGTAAGAGGGTTTTTCTCATAAATTATTCTACAAAATTGTCCCTGTTTTATATACTCTGTTATCATTTAGTTATCTAATTAATGTCAAATGAAAATCCAACGCATAATATTTTATCTTATTTATTGTGATTAATAGGTAATCTATTTTGTATAAGAAAATTGAATTTATCCTATGTGTTTATGGATATGTTGTTGTGTATCTTTGCTTATATAGAATTTGATTTAAATGTAATTATTAAATAAAATAATAACCTAAATTATATGGATATAAAAGATGGAATCTTGCCATTATTACACCCTTATCTTTTATCTTGTGCATTTCTTTTATTTTTCTTTTCAAGGGATAAATAATAATAATCTTCATATATTCTTTAATTACGTATCTGCCGGCTCCACCTTTCCCTCTCAATTATTCAATTTTATTAAAATAAATCATAATAATTAATGACAGAAAAATCAAATATAGTAGATATTTAGAATTAAATTTAAAAATTTAATTTATCTTTAATATTAAAGATTTCCCTTTTTCGTATTAGACCAACTCTATAAAGAATCCATGTTACATGCACAACTGACACACCCAAGTTTCTTTCTTTGTCCTTGTCTCTTCGTCCTTGTTGTTCGGTCCTCGCAAAACATTGCTGCTACTTTCTTTGGTTCCTTGGTTTCACCTGCTGTTTCTTCAGTTTGAAACCTGAGAAAACTGTGATCTGATAACGAGGTCAGTCTTTGTTCTCATTATTTTCAGTTTTCTTTGATTAGTGAGGATGATGTTTTTGGCTCAAAAGTTGTGTTATTTTTTTACTTTTTTTAATTTTGGATTATCCATCAGTGTAATATTGTCAATTTCTTCCAAATTTTGTGATTTCTTTCTATTTTTGTATTACTGGTTGGTGGGATGACGTTGTTGGCTTAAATTTGAGTTTTTCTTTTTAGTTTTGGATCCACGATATATATAATCTTTTTATTTATCATAAAAGAAAAGTTGAAAAGAAATTTTGATTGAACATCGTGTGCTTTGTGTTATCTTTCTTGGTCACATTTTTATTTGTTTTAAAATTTTTAATTATTAATTTTTATGCACACTTTTTGGTATGATAGGAGTAAATTCCATCATCAAATGAGTCAACAAGTAAGTATTCACTTCATAGGAACAAGCATATTTCAGTCCAATATGCGCAGAGTGGTGATAGCTTCCGCCAGAACTATTGTAGATTCTCATTACATTCTAAATGCTTGGGAAAATGGGATGATGCACAGAAGTACACAATTAGAGGGAGTTCCAACACCATCTAGTTTGGCTTGGAATCCACATTTTACTTTCTGGCCTCCTAGTGTTTCCATTGCTCCCCCTTATGTGAGGCACCCTGAAATGCGCATTCCCTTGTTACCCCATCATTATCAAACACAGCCTCTGCAAGAGGTTAGAGGTCACTCCATCCAATCTCGGCCTCATGGAGGCAATATGTACCGGAGAGCTGCTGGTCCCCGGAGGAATTCTATGGCTTCTCCTCAACATAATGTAATATGTTATTTTCTTTTTCCCTTATGAATGTGGATTAGCTATGAGTTTTAATTTGGAAAGCTTTAATTTAATTTGCTAACTCTTTTGTAATTGGAAAACAGGAAGAGGTTATTGTGTTAGATGAAGGGATTGAAAAGGGTTTGTTAGAAGAAATTATTGCAAGAGAAATGATGATAACAACTTATTTTCTACCTACTAACTTGGAGGAGACTGATGTTTGCATAATATGTCAGGTATGAATTATCATGTTTCTAAGATAATATTTTATTCGTCTTCTTAACATTTTAGATGGGATTATATCCATCAAATGTCGTATTTTTTATTAATTGGAATACTTTGCATGATTTCACAGGATGAATACAAGAACAAGGAGGAGATTGCAATTCTGCAATGCAGACATATCTACCACGTAGGCTGTTTAAGGAGATGGTTAGTTGAAAAAAATGTGTGTCCCATGTGCAAGTCAAAAGCATTAAATCTTCCAGATTGTTTGTACGCGGGCACTTCTTAGCTGCTACACATTCTAGCCAGTTCATATTTTATGCTTATGAACTAATTGCTGGGATAGACTCAATGTTTACTGTTTTCATGATCCAGTTCATATACTTACATTTATCAAGCTGTATAGATGTTAATATGTAACTTCAGGAAATTACCGAGAAGAAATTTTTTAGTTTTCACACAGATGAAAACTTTACTTTTATTCTAGACAATTTTTTTGTTAGTTGAATGTCCTGTTTACAAGTATATGATTAAGAGGAATTTTGTTTATATTGCTGACAACCTTTGTCTATATATCATACATAGGATCGTGTTAATTTAATGTGGGGGCGTTGACCAAATAGAATTTTAAACAAATTCGTTGATACGAATCGGTAGTAATTTTTTTATCATTTTCATTAGGGTACTTTCGTAAATCTTTAAAGTTTTTAAAACGTCCAATTTAGTTAAACGATTAGGTATGAATAAAAGAAATAATCAATACTTAGAAATCTTACAAATTTTAAAACGTCCAGTTTTGTTTAACGATTAGGTGTATGAATAAAAAAATAATCAATACTTATAAGTTACTTGAATATCTTTTATTCTAGCATTACGATAAAATGTAAAATCACGAAAATAATTGGATTTTAGTTTTAGGAACTAGAATTAGACAATATTTCTGAAGTTGTAAAATACTTCACTTTCGAATTTAAAAATAATTTCGGAGGTTATTTTAGTGGGTGAATTTGAGGGTGGGATTTCCACTTCTTTTTCAATCTTGGAAAGGTAGTTCAGATTTGTTCTTATATGATATAAAATAAATATATTTTATACAATTAAAATTTGTTATAAATAAGTAAGTTTGGGTATATAAACGATATATGGTATTTAAATTAAAATATAAGATTGGCTGATGCAATAACAACAGCGTTTGAAGACATGGCCATGCTCTTTAGGGACTTAATAAAGGAAAACATATGCCATTCCTACAAAAGAGATATTAACACATTTCATATTACAAAAATATTAAACTTTTACCGAATGAAGAATGGTAGCAATGTCTGAGATTCAACTAGGATCGCAGAGGATCTGCAAGCAGGTAAACTATTTCCTAATTCATATAGAGGGAAGGGTATATAAAAATCATAAGAAAAAAGTGGACAGCTCAAAGATGAGAAAGGAGAAACTTATTTCGAATAATATAAAAAAAGGAAATATATTAACTCACCTCATTTGAATACTTGCATTGTGGAGAACAGAATGACTGAATTGCAATAGGAAATGTTGCCTTCATTTCTGTTGATGACATCCATAATGTTTGTAAATGAAAAAGTGGGCAGAAAAAAGAATACCTCAAGAAAATTTTTTGTAAGAAATCGTCAACATAGTCTTTATCACAACCTAATTGATGCAGAACAAGAAATTCAGAGGGAATTAAGAAAGTCCCTAAAGAAATAGTCAAACTCTAACTAGTACCTTCATCAAGCACCAAAGTATCTAATGTAAGGGTCCAGGAGCAACAGCAAATATAGATCAAAATTAACAATACTGCAATCTTAATCATCCCTTTTACTCCAGAATTCAAAAGAATGGTATAGTGATAAAAAAATATTTTTCAAAGTCAATTATGACAATTGCATGCATTTGCAAATACCTCTTGCTTCCCAGATGCATAATCCCTATATCGTATTTATGATCACAAAATGCCCATCAATATAAAAAAATAGGAATAACTAACAGCTACCTACGTACGATCATCAATCATAACAATGAACTGCCAACTATAGCAAAAATCAAGTACTAAAAATAGAGAAAATTTCTTTAAATCCTAAATTGCATGCAACAATTAAAGCCCTTACCCACTGGGTGGAGACAGCTACCTTGGCCAAATGACACCATTGTTTTCTATCAGATCTTAAATTGCATATGCTAAAAACTATCTATCAAAAGATTTAATAAAGTTTTGTTTGGAAAGAGCATTATACACTTATGATCAAATCCAAACAGTAAATCCTGTCCAATTTAATCTCATTTTATTTTATTCTATTAAGAAAAACTAGACTCGACCAGGTGCGGGCAATATGAATAAACAGTTCAATGCTGTCAAGAACCTGTTAGGTGGAGGCCTAGGAGGAATCATCTTATATCTCTACGAATACATTTCTAACATAGTTGATATAGATCACTTCACCTTGAGAGTTTAGCCAGAAATCCAGCACAATGATCTTGAAGAGAACCAAGGTTCGGAGAATCTTTGATGCTAACACAATCTACATTGTTGCCACTTTAAAAATGTCGATCCAAGGGCTTTCTCAAATCAGAATCGTTACAGTAATCCTGCGGACCACCTACAATGTAAGTAAGCTTCAACTCAGTAATTTACATTACATGATTGGCATATTCATAATTTGCAAATGCTCTCTTCCCACAGGACACTACAAAAATTGATCACAAATGCCTATTAATTGTTGAAGGGATTAGTGACAAAAAAAGTCATGGAGAATGGTACCGCTTCCTTACCATGTTGAGAAGAGAGAAACCGAGAAGGAGTAAAATGAATTTCGTATTTTATCTACGTACATGAGTATTCTTATTTATAATGAAGAAGAGAAACAATAATAAACAAAATCAATATCTAACAATTGAAAATATTTGACAAGATATTCCCGTATCATATCTCCTTATTTAAAGTAATCAATTCATATTTCTAAAACTTCTCCTCGAGCTAGAACACAGGTATCATATGAAACAAACTCGTTATAAATGTCATTAACACAAGAACCTTTAAAGAGAGTTATGTCAGTCAATTGGTTGTCGGAGATAATAAAGTAAATAATAACAAATGGTTTTTTTAACACAGCGAAAATGATCAGAGGGCATGGTAGTTACCAGAAAGCAAAAAAAGAAAAAGCACAAGGACACCGAGGCTGCTGGAAAGGAAAATTGGTCAGATGGCACGATGACTATTGAAAAGCAAAAAATGGTCATTGCAAAGCTAGGCAATGTCAAAGAGATGGCGGTTGCCAGCCAGAAAAATCACACTAAAAAAATCGCAAGAAAAAATAACGCCTGCAGTGAATAGTGAAAAATTAAATTTACACTATTTCTAAAAGCCAGAAACCAAAAATGTAGACAGTTTCTAAAAGAATTACGCCTATGAGCAGTGGGCCCACAGGGGAAACTCAGATTAGGGTTCCTTTCTTGTTAGGCTTCGATACAATGTTGAAATGATTAATAACAAACAAGATCTATGAAGTAATATTAAAACAGTAATAATTGAAGAACAAACAATTGAGAGAAGGGTATATACAAACTTACCATTATTAGAGTCGAGATTTAGCTGAGGCTCACCAAAGTACTTCTTATATTGCCAAGCAATTCTTATATCCTTCTCCTGTAATTATAAGAAACAATAAATAAACCAAATTATCATAAAAAAAAAAAAAAAGAGTCATTACATCACAAAGAGAAAAGGATAAAAAAAAAAAAAAAAAAAAGAGAGTCATTACATCACAAAGAGAAAAGGATAAACAAAAGTACATGGCTAAGATCTGAAGATTTATCCCCTTTGGGTGATGCCGGACTAGGCAAAGTACCAAGAAATCTTTTAGGATCTCTAGATGCACTCGCATACAAAAGTGGTTGCTTTCGTACAAGTCCTTGAGACATAAAATTTCTCAATAAAAGCATATGATGAGGTGCTTCTTCATCTTCCATAACCATGACAAGGCTACCCAATGGAAAACCACCACCTAAAATCTCTATTGAAAAGGGGAAAAAAAGCAAGCAGGAGAATCTTGTATGAGAAGACACTCCACATGAATCAAATAAAACAATATAACTAATTCATTTACTACACGGCCAGTTAAAAGGAAGTCAAAGAGATAATTACTGTCAAGATCTGGAATCCCAGATGAAATGAGCGTTGTCCCATTAGGGCCATGCTTAAGTCCAGGATTCTGAGATGTCACAGTTGACACATTGCGAGAGAAGCTACTAACTCGAGCCCTGGTTGTGGCCATTCTGCATCAAAACTTTATAATATGACACTCCGAGACCTGAGGAAAAGAGTACATGTTTACGTGAGTCCACTGAATAATAGGCTGTCAAAAGGACGTTTTCGAAGACCACGTGAGCAAATTGGAAACATCATAAACATTGTGATTTATAAATGCAACAGAAAAATTAAACAGATATACTAAACCAAAAAACAAGTGGAATTAATATGAAGGCTCAAACTCACAATTAAAGATTAAATGAATAAGTGAGCTTCTTCGAATTTCCATTTCGATCAAAACCAAAAAATGCATCTAAACCACACCATATACCAATTGCAATCACGAAAAGGGACCAAATTCAATAGTGATTTTGCCCAAGCAAGATTACGGAAATTTAACCCACGGGATGCCTTTCTTACAACTTATTCAAAAATTACAGACAAAAGAAAAAAAAAATAGTAATATTTAGAAGGAACCAAAAACACATTTTTAACCCCGAATACAACAAATAATCAATAGCAGTTAAAAAAAAAGGAAGTAAAAAGGCCCTCCTAAACCATATAACAAACAGCTTACAGACACACTAATTGATCAGAAGCAATACCAGTAGTATCGGCATTTCCCAACACGAAAGAAAGGTGAGGAAGCAATTCCATGTAAGTTCAAATCGACGGACATATCCCACAATTTCCATGTCAGACAAAACTTCAGAAACAGAAAATTTACAAAACTACGAATGAAGCTTTGTTCAGGCATATTATCAAACATGTAGCGTGCGAGCACATAAACTTCGGCCAGAAATACACACACAGAAATATGAAGCTGTTGAAGAATAGCAACTCAGACGAATAATTAAATAATCTTACGACGTGAAAGATGCAGAGAGATTGTCACTTTAAATTTTGAATGCAGAGTTCGGAGTTTTTGTTGAAAGTGAAGGAGTTTCACTCACACAATCACTACACTCCTTATATGCAAGAATAATCATATTTACTCAAGGGTTGATTAAGCTTTTAATATCTAAATTTTAGGTTAACTCAATTTTGATCTTCAAATTGAAAATAAATCATTTAAATTCTTTAAATTTGAAAAAAAAATATAAGTTGTTAATGTATCAAAATTAATACATAAAGACTAAAAAACACATTTTTAATTTTTTATTAAGAACTAAAATGAATTTTTATTTAATTTGGAGAACTAAATTTACTTCAAATTTCAGGAAAAAAAATAAAAACTTTCTGGAATAAAAATTATGCATATAAATAATCTTTTACTATTAGAAATCATTGAATTATTTTTTAAAGTAGTTCTTAAACATTTGTAAAATATATCAATTTAAAATTAAATTGATATTCAATGTTTAATAAACACTTATCTAATACCTAATAGCAAAATGATAATTAATTATAGAAATAAAATAATTAGTATAAAGTGTTAAAGTAATTAATCTAAATACGTAACTTAGTAAATCCAATAGCACACTTTTCATTATGCTTAGACAAATATCAAAAAAATGAAAATGCTTATATTCAGAAAAATTAAAGCAATTGCTCCAGGGCCAATGGTACCTGCATATTCATGCTCTTAATATTATGGAAAAAGGTTTATTTAAATTTAACTTATTTGATAACAAATTTTATTCCACTATTTTGTAGTTAATTTATATTAATAAAATTACTTAATAGGTGTAATTCAATTTACAGCACACATACAGATTTGGAACCTAAACCTGGATGTCGCCTTCCACCATCTTGTGGCAGCACTTTGCCCAAGACTATTTGCAGATAGCTTATGCAAAAAGTCGACTCATGACCTTGATGAGCTGACGTATAGGGCGGTTAAGTTTATGCAGTTGGAAGAGTTGTGTCAGTTTTGAAACCAAGCACGGTCCGAGGGTCATTCAAACAAAGGAAAGAGCAAGGAAATAAACAATTCACAACACTTTAACTGGAGAGGACCAAGAGCCCCAAGTTCTCCCATTACACTTCTCTGAACGCTGATAGAGGGAGAATACTAGAAGAAGCGCTGAGTGACAATTTGATATCGGCCCTTCAAAAAATCCCAACACCATGAAAGATAGAATCGAGGAGTTAATACAAGTTGGACATTGAGAAGGTTTGTGCGGAACAAAACTCGACATTCACCAAGAACAATCCCCAGAAAGAGCCCAAAAGGGATGAACGTAGGCAGAGATCTTCAAGGAGCAATTGCTCAAGGTCTCCAAGGCGATGAGATGAAAGAGAAGGCTGCTGAGGAACTTCCGTCCGAGGAGTCATCAATACCATTGCTGAAGGATTTGCAGAAGGAGGCTCTTCGTGCAAGTTGTGCACTATACGACTACCAGAATGCAAAGAAGGATGCCTCCCACAACCTTCATGAATCGTGACTTCAAAGCGATAGATCCCAAGCAAGATGACCCCTGGTCATAACAGTAACAATTGAAAACTTTGTTGTGACGAAGACCCTTGTTGATCAAGAGAGCTCGGTTGACATCTTATACTGGAAGATGTTAAAAAAAATTGAAGATCCCGAAGATGGAGATCCTACCTTATGACGATCAGATTGTCGGGTTCTCAAAAGAGCGGGTGGATACAAGAGGATTCATTGATCTCTACGCAAAGTTTGGAGAAGGAGGACTTCAAAGTCACACTATTAAGATTCGTTTACCTGTTAGTTGACACAAACACATCATACAATATCCTTTTAGGACGATGATAACACATGTTTGATTCAATTATTTTCTTATTAATTACATATTTTTAGCATACATCTTTGTTATTATTTTCAGTTTTAACCAAAGAATTTGTATTTATAAAAAAATATAGATATTTTAGTAAAAATTGTCAATTTTACTTTTTTTAAGCACTTAATAAATTTCTAACTCATGAATGGTTAAATTGTTTAGGAAGAAGAGCTAGAAGAAAAATTTTACGCTGGCTGGAATGAGAGAGTGTTGGACAGGGAGAAGATTATTAGAAAGTTGAAGGGCAAATCTGTCAAAGAATTTTGAAAACGGAGGAAGGGCAATTTTGAAATTTTGCATAGAATTTTATTAGATACATATATATAGGATAAAAGAAGAGGATTCTGGAAGGCAGAGAAAGCAATTTTTCAACAACTTCATTTCCGCAACTGGGAGAAAGGGGTTTCGAACCGTGGAGAGTGTTCTTCCTATTTCTTCACTTTTTCATGTTCTATTTTCGTTTTTGAAGTTAGAAATTGCTTCTATTCAACATTTACAAGAGATTCACCGATTCAATTTGTGTTTTGGAGGTGTAGCTGTTGCATCTAGGTTTTGTTACTACTGTAAGGAATTTGTTTTTCTCTTTGAACAATTGTACTTTGATTCTTTTGTATTTCTCCTTGTTAGTAATTTCAATTTTTAAACTGTTAGTAGTAAAATTTTCTCATATAGATTGTTTCTTCCAATATCTTTGTTTTACTGTTAATTGGTATACAAAATTTGACTTTCAATGATTCATTTTAGTGTATATTTTCGGAATGTTATAATAGTTAGAATTAAATTCATGATTGAAATTTTAATTAGGATAAATAAAATGATTCATTCATTGTTAGTTATTGTAGGTTAGTTTCATATAATTTTATATTTGTATTAGGTTATTCTGTTTTACTCTTTTAGTTTTTAATACATTGTGGAGAATAGAATGACTGAATTGCATTACGACCAGTAGAGGAAATGTTGCCTTCATTTCTGTTGATGACATCCATAATGTTTGTAAATGAAAAACTGGGCAGAGAAAAGAATATCTCAAGAAAAAATTTTGTAGGAAAAAATTTTGTAAGCAAAAATGCAATTAAGTATGGAATCAAGATTGATGAAGATCACACAATGTATTTACAAACAATAAGATAAATGTAAAAAGAGTAATAAGGAAGAAGAAAGGTTACACAATACTTTATACTGGTTCAAATCAAACCAATCTTACATCTGGTCTTAGATGTTTAACCTTAAAACAATCAATTTCCACTAATTTATCAGTTTTTGCAAGCACATACACATGCAAATGATAAGTGTCCAATTTACTTGTTTCAATCTTGATTTAGACACTTAAAATAGCACAAATAGGAATATTTTTGGTAAAACAAACTCACAATCAACTTAGAATTTGAACTAGTTGAAATCAGAAAAGTTAATGAAGTTATATCCAATTATGCAGGATTATTGATGCAGCTGAGTGAAATTTGACCCAGAATAGGAAATTTCACTAGAGCACCAGGCATTGGCACTGAGCGAAATTAAGGAAGAAAAAATTTGCACCTCAAAGCACTCGAGCGCCAGACATTGTCGTTGAGGAAAATTAAGGCAAATAACACCCTTTTTATGAGTTTTCAAGTGTTGGGCGAAGCTGATTACTATTGAGTAAATTTACTCTAGAGAACGGGTCCTTTTGAGCACATTATCAACTAAGCGAAGCCAAACAGCGTTGAGCAGAAAGAATACCTCAAAATGAAGAAAGGTAAAAAACAGAGCACAATTGTGGAGTGATTGAGCCTAGAGAAAACCTCAATGATGGGAAGAAACCTCAGTAGTTGAGCATTTCAGAGACATTAGTAGCTTAGGTCTATAAATAGATTCTAACTTGTATCTACAAAGGGAGATTGTGCTGGAGAATATTTCTTAAAGTTGTATTTACCAAATACAATATAAAGTGCTTACATG
>Ga0209489_109116_pt1 | contig 12684 bp, 6 predicted proteins | sample SiratrowhiteBW_FD_187527 | JGI IMG/M metagenome (GOLD analysis project Ga0209489, IMG submission 187527) | Root nodule microbial communities of legume samples collected from California, USA - Siratro white BW (SPAdes) (version 2) | ecosystem: Host-associated > Plants > Roots > Nodule | place: USA... | reverse complement strand
TGATTTATGATCAATTCGAAATTATGATGAGGTTTAATGGGACGGGAGGAACGAAAAAAAAAAAAAATACGAAATCACATCTACAATCAATATGCAAAAACATGAATCTTCCTCAAATTCCACATTAAACCTAAACTGATAGTAATCACAGTACCTTCCAGCCTAACACCATACTACATTATAAGTTGCATCTGAACTGCACGAGAAATTATGTCTGAATCTAGCCTCATGTTGTTTACTATGCAGACATGATAATTGCCAATATCCTTGGGCACATCTTCAAAAGAGAGAACATTTTTTAACCTACAAACGCAACAGACAGCTTATTGATCAATACATTCAAATACAATCATTTCAAAGATGATAAAAACACACCTCTTGTAGAGCCAAAACAGAGAAGACGACCAATCCAAAGTTGTGACGCCAAAACCAAACCGAACCCAACTCGGCCAAACAAACCCTACCAAAACCATAAAGCACAAACAAATATTGAATAAAATAACAAAAGCAGTTAAAGCAAACGAAAATGGAAGAGAAACCAAAAAATGAAAGCTTCAAAGCAAACGCATGTTCAAATCGAAAATGAAACTGTTTAAAGAGACGCTCTCGACTTTGCGAACAAGATGAAGTGAAAATGGAGTACAATAAGGAAGCAATGGAGGTCGAAAAGTGAGGGGGAAGACGTTGGAACAGTGACAGGGAGAGGGCGTACAGTGGAGAAGAAGAAAAGTGAAGTGAAATTTCGCGCTGCAGGTAAAATAGAAGCACCACGTCGGTTCTGTTGAATAAACATTAAACGTTTTTAACAGGTTCTAGCCTCCCAACCGACGTGGTGTGTACCCTAATTTCAACTTTTTTTCCCAATTTTCTCCAATCCCATGTCGGTTCTGGCCTCTTAACCGACGTGGGATTCACGCGCCTCCTGAAACTTTTAAAAATTTGAATTTTTCTTTTTTATAAATAGGTTAATGACGGTTATTTGTGCCAACCGACGTGGGATTGTTCATTTATTTACAAAAATGCCACTGCGTTTTTGACTACATCGTTTGTCTGTTTAACCGTCATAAAAAGAAGACGTTAAAGCCTATTTTTCTACTAGTGAGTGCACTTTAAGTAGTTAACAAATGAAAATGCAAAGTTATTATTCTTTATATCTAACTCTTTCCTTCAATATATAATGTGACTAGGGAACACTACCCGATGGACGAGAGATTGCTGTTAAGAGACTTTCACAAACATCCAACCAAGGATTAAAAGAATTTAAGAATGAGGTTATCTTATGTGCCAAACTTCAACATCGAAATCTTGTAAAAGTTCTTGGATGTTGCATTCAAGATAACGAGAAACTACTTTTGTATGAATATATGGTCAACAAAAGCTTAGACTTCTTTCTTTTTGGTAAGTGTTTCTAAAGAAAAATAATAATAATTTAATGTAGGATTTCATTTTTTGTCTTATGCCTCTTCTAATATTAGAAAAATTATGATGAAATTTGATAGATTCTAGTAGAAGAAAATTGCTTGATTGGCCTAAGCGTCGTTGCGTCATAAATGTAATTGCTCGAGGATTACAATATCTTCATCAAGACTCAAGACTAAGGATTATACATAGAGATCTTAAGGCAAGTAATGTGTTATTAGATGATAAAATGAATCCAAAAATTTCAGATTTTGGTTTAGCTCGAATGTATAGAGATGATCAAATTGAAGGACAAACAAAAAAAGTAGTTGGTACATAGTAAGTATCTTTATTCACATTAAAATCTTAATTATTACTTGTTTATCAAACATCAAAATAATTCTTGAATTTTTTAGTGGCTATATGGCACCTGAGTATGCTTTTGATGGAATATTTTCCACCAAATCTGATGTGTTTAGCTTCGGTGTATTGCTCCTTGAGATTGTAAGTGGCAAGAAAAATAGGCTCTTTCATCCAAACGACTACGAAAATCTTATTGAGCATGTGAGTTCAATAACTTTATTTTTCTTGTATATAATAGATAAATATATAACCATTGTTTCAAATGTTTTAGGCATGGGGATTATGGAGTGAGGGAAATGCAACACAATTGATTGATTCTAGTTTGGAGGATTCAAGCATTCTAAATGAAGCCTTACGTTGCATTCATATTGGTCTTTTATGTGTACAACATCGTCCTAATGACAGACCAAATATGGATTTCGTGATCACATTATTGAACAATGAGAATGTATTGCCTCTACCAAAGGAGCCTAGCTACTTAATCAAAGACACCTTATTTAGAAGAACATCTTGTAAGAGCCTTACATCTTTTTCTATTAATAATGTCACTATCTCAATGTTGAGTGATAGATAGACAAAAATAATTTACCTCTTTCCTACATAATCACTTATGTAGTTTGTAGACGTTGTCACGTTTTTTTTCAAAACATAATGAATAAATATAAGTTTTTATCACAATTTATTAACATCGGATGCTAGATTCCATTTTTATTTCTTAAACGAAGGTGTATAATAATTTTGTCTAACCAAAAGATTAAAGATGTCATTTATTATTAAATTTGATGAGTTAAACACAAGCCTTTTTGTTTGGAACCTTTTTTTTTTTTTTTTTTTTTGAACAGCCAAAAATAAATAAAATTATAAGGAGCATTTCAGAGATACTCCAACCTTTGTAGAGTGCCCTTTTGTAATTAAGAAAGGAAAAAGTACAATACTTAGCACCTAGCATTACACTATAGACTCGATCAAGTAGTACTGTAGATTACACTATGGTTAGCTAATAATGTATACAATGGGTTGTGCATCAACAAGTCAAGAAACTACACAATTGAGAAAACCTTTGCGAGGCTGCAAAATATTTGCCCTATAGTTATTCGAACACATCTTGTGGTTCCTTTATTCCTTTCGTCAAATGATTTAACCACACTCCTCTTTATATGCACTTGCAAAGCAAACAAACACCAATCCTGCTATACTAATTCTAATGGGTGCTACCTCCCCCCAACTTTAATCATTGAAGCCGCCACCGAACTCCTATTACTCCAACTAATTAAACTAAGTCAAAGATACTAGACACTTTATAGGTGAGAAGTGTCAGTCTGAGTATGATACTGTGTTTCTCAACATCTTATGCTTAATCCATAACCAACCCTTAAGTTGTGCTAGACTAAATATTTCTATAACATCCACTACCCCTCTATTAAAACCTACCTTATTTCTATGATTTCATATTTCCAAAACAATTGCTACCCATATCCCTTTCCATGCTTTGCTTAATGGATGTTGCTATATACACAGACGATATGTCAACATTGTCTATTAGATAATTAAAGCTAAAAAAGTTATATGCTAACATTCTAAGTCATTCTTGATAATAGTAAATCTATGTTGAATCTTTTAGTGATTATGAGACTATTATTATTGAAAGTCCATATTTCTTTCAGTATGATAATCTCATTAACCGTATAAGTATTTATATATTTGTATAAATATATACATATTTATATTTACAAAACTTTACAGTTTAATTACATCATTGCTATAAAATTTAATCTACTACTATTGTATAAAATGAATTAACATGGATTGTTGTAGTTGGGATAAAAGTGATAATAATTGGTCCCACAATAGAGTGTTAAAGGTTTCTTCTAATAGTTTTGTCAAGGATGAACCTTGTCCTTTAAAGGTTATTGTATCGTTCTATGTGTCTGCATTTCACTAAAGTCTTGGAAACATAGGATTTATTAGTTCAGAAAACTATCCAATGTACAAGAACACCATGAACATGTATTTAAGAAGTTTTCATTTTCATAAAGAAGAAAACACAAGAAACATGAAAGAGGAGGTGAGAAAAAATATGATATGAATAATTTGTATGACAAGACATGATACAAATGCTTGTCTAATCAACCACACTTTTTTATTCCCATGATATAAATTTTTTTTTAGAGTCTAATCAATTTAAATGAGTTTTAATGTATAATCTGTTGCAAATACCAATCAATTAAATGCCTAAGGCCAACATGTTCAGTTACACAGAATTTAAATTCACAATTCTCAAAATAATTGCACAACCGATGCAATGTACGACCAATAAGGAAAATCATACTTTGACACTGCATTTTCTCTTACTTCCGTTTGACACTCCGACGTGGCATGTGCTGTCCCACGTGACAATGAAAGAGAAAACGCAATTGCTTTTGACATTCCACCACTGAGACACATGTGTGTGTTCCAAAATTACAAACAGCGAACCACTTATTTAAACTGAGCTAACCACTTAGTGTTTTCACCCTTGAGACACGTATGTGTTCCAAAACTACACACAGCGAACCACTTATTTGAACTGAGCTAACCACTTAGTGTTTTCACCCCTCAGACACGTGTGTGTTCCAAAACTACACACAGCGAACCACTTATTTGAACTGAGCTAACCACTTAGACATTCCACCCCTAAGTCACATGTGTGTGTTCCAAAATTACACATAGCGAACCACTTATTTGAACTGATCTAACCACTTAGTGTTTTCACCCTTCAGACACGTGTGTTCCAAAACTACACACAGCGAACCACTTATTTGAACTGAGCTAACCACTTAGACATTCCACCCCTGAGACTCATGTGTGTGTTCCAAAATTACACACAGCGAACCACTTATTTGAACTAAACTAACCACTTAGTGTTTTCACCCCTCAGACACGTGTGTGTTCCAAAACTACACACAGCGAATCACTTATTTGAATTGAGCTAACCACTTAGACCTTCCACTCATGAGACACATGTGTGTGTTCCAAAACTACACACAGCGAACCACTTATTTGAACTGAGCTAACCACTTAGACCTACCACCCCTAAGACACATGTGTGTGGTCCAAAATTACACACAGCGAACCACTTATTTGAACTGAGCTAACCACTTAGACATTCCACCCCTGAGACACATGTGTGTTCCAAAATTCCACACAGCGAACCACTTATTTGAACCGAGCTAACCACTTAGTGATTTCACTCCTCAGACACGTGTGTGTTCCAAAACTACACATAGCGAACTACTTATTTGAACTGAGTTAACCACTTAGACCTTCCGCTCTTGAGACACATGTGTGTTCCAAAACTACACACAGCGAACCACTTAGGTGAACTGAGCTAACCACTTAGACCTACCACCCCTGAGACACATGTGTGTGTCTAAAATTACACACAGCGAACTACTTATTTGAACTGAGCTAACTACTTAGACATTCCACCCCTGAGACACATGTGTTCCAAAACAACTGCGTTTTCTCTTTCATTGTCACGCGAGACAGTACGTGCCACGTCAGAGTGTCAAACGGAAGTAAGAAAAAATACGGTGTCAAAGTATCGTTTTTCGACCAATAATATCTCATTGAATTGAAACAATACAATTATAAACAAAATAACGAAGTTATGGACACCTCACTAATAAGGAAACATAATAATCCACCGTTCAACCACCTCTCTTCTTCCACACTTCAACCACAATCCACCGCGAACTACTCCACGTCGTTCGTGCCACCAAGGAGACGTCGGAGCGCTGCCAAGAGCCATCACTCATAACCCCGTCGTTGCATCACCATCCCGCCGCGAGACTCCATCTTAAACAATCACCTAAGCCATTGTCGCCTCCAAACTCTGTGAACCCTCATTATAAGCCCTCTCGCTTCTCACTGTTCTTCCGTCGCCAACCACCAATCTGTGCCTCCAACCGTCGCGCCTCGCCTTCCCTCTCCTTTATAGAAGGGCACTGCTGAGGTCACAACCAATACCAACTTTCCTTTTTTTTTTTTAAACCCTATATACTTAAGAGAGAGTCGTGGGTTGGGCCTCGTGGGTTTGCACCCCCAATTTTGCACGTCTTGCACCCTTGCCATGTGGGTTCCAAGTCTAAAAAATGGGCTTTCCTCAATCGGCGTATCATAATTTCTATTACACCTTTTATTTTGATATACACCCGGCTTGCATGCCACAATTTTCTTTTTATGTGATTTCCTTCAATTTTACATGTTGTTCAAATGTGAATTTTACTAAAGTTTAAAAATATACAAAAATGTTTTTCTCGTGTCTTATTTTAAAATAAAATTCGATTAAACATCCAAATGGTCACACGCATTATGCAAAATTTAATTCAAAAAAGTTTCACTATATTGTTTAGATATTTAAATGATTGTATGTGTCAAAAAATATCTTATACGAATTTTCTTTCTAAAAAAGGGTACATAAAAAAATAATAGATTTTGTAAAGAATTTTCAAAATACCCAATTTCTAAAAAACATAAAAATACCAAATTTTCAAAATTAAAAAAATATCAACATCTCAAACATTTTCAAAAAAGAACTATGTAACCCTGATTTTCCATCCCATATGGAAATACGTAGGAGTAAGGTCAAACCCTTGTCAGGCCCCGAAAAATAAAAAAAAATATTTTTTGTGTGTTTTATATGCAATTTTGTCTCTTTTTTTTGGAAATAAACATTTTGAAAATCACACTCATTTTACTTATTTTATTAAAGCTATCGTTTTAGGACGGGCATTGTGGGGGTGCTAATACCTTTCCCATACGTAACCGACTCCCGGACCCTAAATTCGCTTTCGCGAACTTGCCTTGTCTATTTTTTGGTTTTTCCGTAGTTTTCTATAAAAACTATGGTGGCGACTCCTCTGTTTTTAAAATATTATTTTTTTTCGGTCCGTCGTCCTTGTCGTGATCCCAGTTGCGCTGCAACACAAACATCGTATATCTGATGTCTAATATTCTTCAAAAGTAGACATCTCAAATATTCACTTAGAAATTGTGTATATCAATACTACCAAAACACTTACTACAAAGAAACACTTTAGACACTTTGTAATTTATGTCTAACATCAAATTTCATACAAAATATAATTAATCAATCAAAACATAACTTTTAAAGATACTCTAAACATGAAACCTGAAGTTAAAAATCAATTTTGATTAAGTCATGAATGTGCACCCTCATTACTTTATCAAGATTGTTTTTCTTTCTTAATAATTTCATCACAATCAAGATAACTCAAATATAATCATAATTTCAAATATCATGGTCAAACATCCAACTAGAAACATTTTGTCTATTTCTCGAAACTAAGTTTCAAAAATCTACACGTAGAAGAAACTCAATAAACCCACTACCCTCAGGTCATTCTAAAAGCAGAATGCTCTGATACCAAATGTAACATCCCATATTTTTTATTTAATAGTAACTTCTCATGTATAAATTCAATAATAGAAACATGTATAAATATCCATACATTAATCCTAGTATTTCAAAATATACTTATCCATAGACGATTTAATACAAATATATTCATATAATCACAAAATAAAATTAAATAAAGCTTCTCTATCAGCTCATTGAGGAGTCACACCACTCGTCAAATCCTCTGTTCACGTGTAACACACAATCATTGCAAATTTAAAATTAAAACAAACACCACACAAAAGGAACGATAAGCTAGAGAGTTTTAAAATGTATAATCATAAATTAAATTTCTACTCCAACCAAACTACAACACATTAGAATTTCATAATTTATCTCACACATCACATTACCATTATCATATTTCTATAGCAACTCAAATCATACATACAACGACTCATACACAAAGACACTAATTCTACTTTGGAAGACTCATACATTGAATAAGATTCAGAGGTATGCACTTGTCATATGACTCCGAGTTGTGAAAACCACACAACCTAACCCAAAATCAATTACATCACACTCATATGATAGAGTTAATCCATATGATCGAGTCCAATCAGTTCTTTTTCACACCATAGTGCAATAATATGAACCTCCTTCATCTCTCACTACTTGGATATCTTCATCTATATGATTCCAATACACTAGTAGAGTCAAAATACCTCCTTATTGATAAAACCACAAACAATGCACATTCTAAACAATCTAAACACAACTATCTCCTTTCCTAAAGATACTATGTCGTGATCACACATCACATAAATCAACAATATTTCATACAATGATTACATTCAAAATCAATTCTCAATTGACAACACTTCAAAATCATCAAACACATATATGAAATTCCACAATTAATTCTTACAAGAAAGTTTGGAATTGGGGACCACATCACCCTCACATCTAGGTCTTTTAACCTAGGGTTCTACTGAAAAACAAAACTAGCTTCCTTTACCTGAATTGACAAAGATCTCCAAAACCAGGGATCTTAAAGATAGCCTAACCTGCACCACAAAATCCTGATCAACGATTAGAAAACATCTCTAGAACCCTGAATTAACAAAGACTAATCTTGATTATAGAAACACTAAATGCAACTAAAATCTAGACTCGGGTGATTGGAAAGAAGACTAACTCAAAAAGAAAAAGGGAAGAAAATGAACTTACTCAATGTAAGATTCTGATTGGACAATCTAACTCTAATCATGACCATGAGTGTGATGGCAGACTCTAATCATCGATATAATGACCGATGAGGTCAAAAATCTAGAGAGAAGGCAGAGAACCCTAAAGAGAAACAATTTTAGAGAGATGGTGATTTTTTTTTTATATTGAAAACTTAATACTGATTTTTCCTATTTATATAATCTTTTCTCTTTAGAATGAGGATTCAAAATATCACACATTGATTAATTCAACAACTAAAAGAAAGATTAATTCTTTGTTCGGATCCTTCCTTTCTTCAAACGGAACAAACAGAGATAGAATTAGAGCATTTCCTTAAAATCCTTCCTAGATATTCATTAATGTGCCGACTATTCATGGAACATGAGAAGTAGATAAATAATCATCTGCTCTAGAAGAAATAGAAGAATTTCTTAGGAATTCTACAACAGCCACTCGTCCTTTTTTCTTTGATAGATGGTTAGAACATCATCAATAAAATATTCAAGTGTCATCTTAATTATATCTAAATCTAAATTCTATGTTTTAATATTGTTCTAGGCACGAAAGTTTTTTATCGCACTTTAGGCTAGTCTAAACAGAAATTTTTCCATTCCCTATCTCATGATAAGTGTGTTCTATTTATTCTTTCACTTTTCTTAGAAAATAATTGGTCTTGGTACCAAAACTATACCAAATTGTGTAACAACATTTCAATATTTTACCTACTTCCTCTAACAGATATTTGTTCAAGAATTTGAATTAGTATTTAAATTTCTGTTACTTGAAATATTTTATTCCCTCCTCAGTTTTGAGAATCTTAACAAATTATTACCCCTTACAGAACTATTAAGCCCACAAAAAGTGAGTATATTCATATTTCGCCCTACATTATATGCAGCCCATTTTCATGGATACGTAGATCCTTTTTAACACTATTTTTATACTAACAACACCTCCTTCGGCCCAGGACAGGTCACAAGTCCCCAACCTCAAGCTGAATAGGTGAAGAGGCTTAATGTTTCTCTTAATGATTATTAAAGTTATTTCAAATGTAAGGTTTACGGAAGCACCTTTACATGTGGCTCAAGTTTTTTTGTTTTCATTCTAAGTTGCAGAAATTGCAGTTGCAAATTTATCAATGTTGCTCGAGTTGAATATAAATAAAATAGATGCACAAGGTACATACTTGTAATTTAATTGTTATTATGATTTATGCCTTTCGTTTTCAAATCGTTAGGCCTTTTGACATTGTCTTTTAGCTTCCGCATAGTTGAGCCTCTCGGCTTCCACATCATTTTAGCCTCTTGGCTTCTGCATTGTTCATCCTTTCGGCTTTGACTTTCTTTTTCCACATCATTAAGTCTTTCGACTTTGACTTTCTTCTTCTGCATATTAAGACTTTCGACTTTGGCTTTGCAATTTTTCTTAACATGTACCTTTTGGTGTACGCTTTAGTTTAGGGACACACCATTCGATGGCCACTATAGTTTAGGGACACAACATTCGGTGCTGCTTTAGAAAGGCATTATTCGGTGGCCCATTTAGGGACGCACCATTTGGTGACCGCTTTAGGGATGCACCATTCATTGAACTATTTAGTTCAGGGACACACCATTTGGTAGCCACTTTAGGGATGCATGATTCGGTGACCCGTTTAGTTTAGGAATGCACCATTCGGTGGCCGCTTTAGGGATGCACCATTCGGTGACCCATTTACTTTAGGGACCAAACCATTTGGTGGCCGGTTTAGCGATGCACCATTAAGAGACCCATTTAGTTCAGGGACGCACCATTCAGTGGCCACTTTAGGGATGCACTATTAGGTGACCATTTACTTTAGGGACGTATAATTTAGTGACCGCTTTAAGGACGCATCATTCGATGGCCGCTTTAGGGACGCAACATTCGGTGGCTGCTTTAGGGAGGCACCATTAGGTGACCTATTTAGTTTAGGGACACATCATTCGGTGGCTGTTGTAGGGACGCACCATTCAGTGGCCCGTTTTAGTAACACACCTTTCAACCACATTTTGATGACAATAATTTTATCAAACTTAAATATCAAAGTGCATAAACATGTTTTCTATGCTTATTTTTCAAAACATAATATTCTTGAAAGACCTTGAAATTATATTTCTAAAGAAAATATATCTATTAAAAAATTATTAATATTTTCTAGCTTCCCTGGAAGTTTCTAAGACATTAATTTTATTAAATCATTCGTATTCTAAAAACACAATTTATTCATATTTGTATTTTTACATTTTACGAATTTTATAGAATTTAGAAATCTAGAAATATATAAAATTAACAAGATAGGAAGATTAGGAACGGGGAGATCTCACTCAATCTTACTTTATTTCCATGCTCTTACTGACTTGAGCATCGGAGAATCTTTTGCTTGCTTTCTTTCTGATCTTCTCGTTGTTACATTGTAATTTGCTTATCGTTTTGAGGATTTGTCAGAGAATTATTACATCATCGTTCCCTTCATTAGGTGTGGGCTATCTTTGGTTTCTCATTCTTTCCGGGAATCAAGTTTTCAAGAAGGTTTTCAATATATGGTCTTTTTGGATGTGGAGGTAGGAAAGTTTTCCTTGATCACACGCGGGGCCCCAATTCGTTCTAGCCATGGGAGTTTTTGATCACTCTCTAGGCTAGCCCAAATAGAACTGTTTTCATTCCCTATCTCATGATAGTTCTATTCTATTTATTCCTTGACTTTTTTTTAGAAAATAACCAATTATGGTACCAAAATTGGACCAAATTGTGTAACAACATTCAATATTTTACCTACTTACTCTAACATATATTTGTTCAAGCATTTGAATCAGTATTTGAATGTCAGTTACTTGAAATATTTGATTCCCTCCTCGGTTATGAGAATCTTAACAAATTATTATCGCTTACAGAATCATTGAGCCCACTAAAAGTGGGTATATACATGTTTGGGCCTATATTATATGCAGGCAATTTTCATGGATACATAGATCCTTTTTAACACTCCTTTTATAGTAACAATACTTGCTTAGGCCCAAGACGGGTGAAATATCTTTATATTCTAAAGCTATTTTTTACGGTCTTACTTTAAGTCGGCGTATGTGCCTAACTTCCATGTCATGATTTGTAATCATTACACTTTTCTAATTTTTATGAACTATCATATGCATTCCCTAATTTTAAAGGACCAATTTTTGACTCTTGAAAGTCGTCCTTAGCGCCTATATATATAAGGAATGTCTTTCCTTGTATTTTTCATAAGTTGAATGAACGAGAATTTCCTTTGAAGGTTTTGAGAGAATTTGAGTGTGTCTCTTCTCTTGTTCTTGGCTCTTACCTTGAGAAACTTTTTCAAGTGGTGGATTTTCTTGCACTTATCCTTAAAGTTCTCCTCTTAAGGTGACATATTCTTCCATACTCTCTCCTTTAATCCATTTTTGATTTCATTTCTTGTTTTATTCTTGTTTCTTTACTTATTTTACACCATTGGCACATGATGCTTTCTCCATTTGCTTCCATGGCTTGTGCTAACCACTCTTCTTCCATGGATAATTTGATTCACATCTTCTATTTTGTTGATCAATATCCTATCAAGTGCAACTTCTCATGAATACTTAATGTTAGAGTAAAAGACCAACATTCTATAATTTTGCTTAAGTGCTAAAAATGAGTAAATATAAAACATGATTATGCTTTGTTTATAAGATAATTTAGTTTAATAATAGATCATTAATATTTTATTAGAGATTTTGAATAGATTATTAATATTTTAACTTTTCAATCAGTTCAACTAATAGATGTTTTACTTCCATTCACTCAATGAATATGTACAAATTTTGTGCAAATGCTTGATTTAGTCATCCCATTTAAATATCATTTTAAACATTAGATGAAGGTAATTTATATTTTTGATTTGGATAAAAAAGTTTCTTTCACTACAAGAAAAAAACTATTTAGATACCAATTTTTAGTTACTACATAAAATGGTTGCTAATGTGATCAAAATAATCACTAAATTAGGTTTTGGTTACTAAATAACTACAAAATAAAAGTAATGAATGAATTTAGTGACTAATAAAGTCAAGATAACTGATATCTAACATTAACTACCAAGGTTTTAGTCACTTATAGCATTATGTATATATCATTTCAAAGTATTAAATGTTCTTAAATAGTATATAACTATTATAATATATTACCATTATATACCTTTTTGTCATTTCAAATAAAATAATGATAGAATATATATATATATATATATATATATACACGTTGAAGGACCAATTAAT
>Ga0209489_109115_pt1 | contig 12695 bp, 6 predicted proteins | sample SiratrowhiteBW_FD_187527 | JGI IMG/M metagenome (GOLD analysis project Ga0209489, IMG submission 187527) | Root nodule microbial communities of legume samples collected from California, USA - Siratro white BW (SPAdes) (version 2) | ecosystem: Host-associated > Plants > Roots > Nodule | place: USA... | reverse complement strand
CCTTAAATATAGAAAGAAAAGCATTTGAATTTATTTATTGAGTGAACCATAATATATTTGACATCCAATAAATCTTTATATTCATCTTACATTCACTGTTTTACCTTTCATCATCTTTTTTTTTTTCTTTAGAAATTTAAAAGTTTATTTTTATAACTTTGATTGTCAAATGGTTAGCTAAGTTGTTAAAACTTCATTTATATTATTTCCCAATTTGTAGTTGGGTCTACATTTAAGATTTAAAAAAAGGATTTTTTTTTTTTCTAGAAGTTGGAAAAGTATTTTTTTTATATATATTTGCCTATTATATGATTTTATTAAGCTCTTCACAAAATATTCCTATAAAGATTGTCCTGGTCTATCTTTTCTCAACTAAAAAAAATTTACTCTCTTATATTAAATAATTTATTATGATAACAAATGAAAAGATTTAGTAAAAACAACTTGTTACTCTTTTATTTCTAAATTTTTGGTTTAATTATGTATTTATTTTCCCAAACCCAGGACAGTTTTTTTTTTTTTAAATTCCTTAAATTAAAAAAAAATACTCATTTCAGTATGCCAAATTTATTAAAATATAAAGTTAGTCTCGAAACCCTAAATTTTAAAAAATACCTTTTTTGCAAAATTCATTTTAAAAATTTGGTTATACTTACCAAAACTACCTTCCGAATCAACTAATCGAAGATCAAACTAGATGTAAGAAAAAGTTAAAAGATTCAGAGAACTAAAATATTAATTTCTCAGCAATTAAATTTGGAAGAAGGTTGGATTTTAACTAATTTTGAGAGTGTGTAAATTATTTTTTTTACGAAATTACTCACGAATGAAAAAATTATTAATTGAAAATACATTTATTCATAGCATAAATTTTAATCTTCACAGAGGGAAATGCAATAGATAGATTTTTTTATAAAGTAAAAATCCCTTTTTTGTAGGCAGTAATTTAACAATTAGGTTTTCCCCGGAACAAATTAGGTTTTTAATCTAATAAGAAAACCCAAATGAATCTTCATTCTTCTTCATCTCCAGTCTTCTTCACTCACGCGCGTCATCTTCTTAGTCGCTACCACGTGAGTTTCATACTTTCAATTCCTCTCCATGTAGTGTTGCCATTGTTACTCTTGGTTTTGCTGAAATTGCATTTTCAAATGTTAACAGGTTTCGTTGCTATTTATCTAACTTGGAATTATCTTGTTTCACGACTTTTATTTCCTTCGCTTTTTGACACTGAATTGGTGGATTGGACTCTTTTCGCCAATGATGCTTGTCGAGGGTAGCATTTTTTTGTTTTTCATTCGATGTGGGGTTCTCAGAAACATGATTATTCTCTTTGTTAAAAAATGGATTGAATTGGAAACTAATGTTATTCAAAACTGAACTTTACCCTAATCATTTATTAACTATGTGCTAATCTCGTTGTTTTATGTATATAACCAAGGAAAAAAATTTCACACAAAAACACAAGAAAGTTTTTAATGTAAAAACACTGTTTTTCTCAATGATACTTTTTGTTTTCTTTTTAAAATTACAGTATTTGTTTTTTAAATTTTGTGGCATGGAGATGAAACCTTGTCAATCACTCTTAATATTTTATGTTATTACATGAAATTTATACGTAATTAGGGAGAATTTTCGTTAATCCTATCTTTCTCCCTTGGCAGGCTGAAAAGGAATATGGGTGATCGGCAAGTAATTGAGCAACAGCACATAGGTGATCCTCAGCTGCCATCTTCTCCTCCCTCAAAGGATGATATGGTTTCGTGTGTTATGGCTTTGGAAACTGCTTTACTTCCCTGTTTGCCAGCCAGAGAACTTCAAGCAATAGACCGTTCTCCCCACCCTTCACATCAAAGTGAGTAGCTCCAAGTCTTTCAAATTTTTTACTATGGTTTAAAAACTGGCTCATGTCCATGCTAACCGAGATGGATAACTATGCATCAACCATCAGCACCAAAAGGCCTTTGAAACTTTATTTAGGGATTGCAGTTAGTCATTTTTCTACATACATGTACAATGCCTAAACTATCAATAAAATGGATTAGGAGATCAAGGAAATATGTATCCACTACTTCATCTTAAGATTTGAGGAGTTGAAACAAGGGGAAAACATGTTCTTTTTGAAATATTTATGTAAAAGAAAGATGTATTGAGCCTGCGGAAGTAACGGAAGAAATTTTGGATTGTACCACATCCTTTCTACACTGAAAGACTGTTATTTGGATTGACGTGTTGCTAAGTAGAAATGATTGCTTGGTTGAATATTACTAGAAATCTCTAATAGATGCTAGAAGTTTTAGAAGGTCAATATACCCTTTTTTTTCCCCATTTCAATTGAATTTATTGTGACTAGTTTTTCTTTTTCAAAATTATGTACTCTTTATATTAAAAGGAAAATTTTAAAATGTTGTCCTTTGGATATTTATTTGTTGTTTTGTCAAGAGTTTTCGAGTCATTTTACTATGAAGTAGTTGTTGAGTTTCAGTTACAAGAAACCTTAAAGCACCATGTATCTGAGACGATGATACATACACCTTCAAACTGAGAGGAAGCATAATTTCTATTTCTGTCTAGTCTTGACATGCTATTAACTCGAAACATATTATGTGATGATCGGATGAATTTTTTTGTCAATTTGTGCTATTAGGTTAACCTGTCAAAGTAATTTGCCCGACATTTAAAGCTGAATGAACATCCTTTTGATAATTCTCCCATCTGCAATTTAGTATTTGATAGATGGTTCAATGTGCAAATATGCACACATTGATTATCTAGGGCAGGAAGGTGGGGCAGGGAGTGAAGAAGGTCTGTAAAAAACTTCACATGGATGATTTTGTAGCTAACTAAATTTGTAAAGAACCATGTTTTCATCAAAACCATTGACTTTGTGCAATCTAAGTATATAACCCTTAGAAATGAGTGCCAATGCCATAAACTGATGTCTGATCTTTGTATGAACTTCAGTTTTTTTTTTTACGCATGTCATTTTTCTTAATTCCATATGGGGCATAAGTTTTGCACGACCTTTAGCCTTAAGTAAGGTTCATATGGATTATGACATTCCTCTGGTTTGAATGCAAAGTTAGAACTTTTTCATGTGTAACATGAATCACACTGTCACGCTGTGACATGAATGCAAATTTAGAACTTTTTTCATATTGAAGTTAGTAGAACATGGTCATGTAACCGTGACATGTATAAAGTTTAACAGCAGTTTGCAATACTAATTAAGTTCACTTATGTCCTTGGACTTACAGGGAGAGAAGTCTCGTCTTTGTTATAGTCCTGTGTTGGAAACTATATTTTCAAAATGATTTTCTCTTCTTGTAATGCTTAGTAAGTTTAACCAATTATCCAACTGAACTTTCCTGGTTTTGGAATTTTTTTTTTCAGTTGATGTGGATAGGTATGCAAGAGAATTTATGGAGGCTGCCAAGAAGCTTCAGCTTTATTTTATTAGCCTTCAACGTGAGGATAAACCAACAAAAGTTGAAATGCTTAGAAAGGTATGACATACACCATAAAATGATTTTCCATCAGTCATGGAGACTGTATTTGCCATCTAAACTTCTGCTGTATATGTCTTATCTACGCAGGAGATTGCTCTGATGGAAGAGGAACTTAACATAAAAGACGAGCTGATTAAAAAACAAGAAAATTTAATTCAGGAATGGAGAAAAGAGTTGAAAGATCAGTTAGACAAACACAAGGCTGAGTTGGACAAGGTTTAGCGTATGCTTAATACTGGTGCTCCTCTGCTTTTTAGATATTTAAGAATTCGGTGCCACACTTAAATAGCTGAGAATTGGTGTGTATTGGATTAAATTAATTCAAAGAATATGATAATTAAAACTTATTTAGTTTAAAAAATTTGGTTGGTAGGTTCATTTTATTTTAAATTTAAATGAATTAAATTATAATTGAATCATCTGTTACCAAATTATCGCATTCAACTTGAATCAACTTGGTCACTTGAATTCTTTTTCCGTTTTGGAACTTCATTATCTGGATCTTTCCATTACTTTTGTTATAATTTATTTTAAGGTTAAATTAAATAAACCATCTCAGTTATCGGATTGATATATATGATTTGACAAGATGATTAAAAATTAGCTGCCTGAATTTAGACGCTAGAGGTCTATTAAGTCAAAATGGATAATGTTGATCACAAAATTATTGTCTTGGTTTTTAATATTATAGTAAGACACTGCTAATTTAAGTCTCTAAAATTTAATTAAAATTTTAAAATAATCCTCAAAATTAGAACTAATCAATCAATTTATTTATATTTCTATTATTCGTGGTCAATTAATAACGTTGACTACAGTCATGTGACACGAGTTTTGTTACCAGTTAACTTACAAGTATAAAAAAATAAAATCCTTATTTTAATGTTTAAACAAGAGGAACAATGTAGAGTGATGATGACAAGTACAGTAGGATCATCTACAAAGTCAAGACATCGCAGAAAATGACACTAGAGAGAGTTGAAGTAAAATTATTTGATATGAGATTACTCAAGTTAAATTTCAATTCAAACCTTTATCATGTGATTGGTTCACAATATCTTTACTTTTATTTTGTTAAGGAGGATTGAAAGTCCAAAAACCTAGTAATTTCGTTTGTTTTGAGAGATTTTTGTTACTAAAAGAAAAGTTAAAATGTTAACTTAAAATAGTGGGAAGACAAATTGGAATTATAATAAGATAAATAATCTAAAGATTGTCTTATCATTAACATTTTTTTGTATGATGCTGGAGTTTTCATTAGCTTTTAATGAACTTTTTTTCTTTTACATCCTTATATTTTCATGTTTTTCTTGTTCTATTCTTACTTTCATCTTGCTTTAATCTTTTCAAACTTCTACCATTTTGTATTTATATATAAGAGCAAAATTACTATGTTTTAGTTTTCAATAGAAGAATATGTGTTTCATCATCATATTTTTCCAATAAAAAAGAAAAAAAAAACTGAAGACTTATTTATTTAGAAACAATTTACTCCCTTTAATTAATCATTAAAGTAGTAAGGTTGGAAGTGATAATAGTTACTGAATCAATATTATCTACAATTATTTTACTTATGTTAGTAGAATTTCATCCATCAATGACTAATGTGTATAACTTATTATTATTGATTAACCATTTAAAATGAAAACTATTTTTTTAGAGGTTATTAAAATCTACTTGGATTTGTTACATATTCATCATCCTGAAGAAAAAAAAAATTAATAAGAAGAATGCTTGAATTTCATTTTATTTTCTTCTTTTAATACCAGGACTCTTTTATATGAAGTTGTTATTTACTATTATGCTTTTTCCACAACTTTAAATGTCATATTCATTTAATATAATTATATATAAAAATATATATATATATATATATATATATATATATATATTTATTTATTTCAATTTTTTTTTCTTAAAACATGTAATTTCACCATCGTCATTTAGCAATAATAATACTTTTATCCTTATATCTTTTTATTTTATTTAAATGTATAAATATCTTGTAAAAACCATGCTTATATTTGCAAATTACAAATAGATAAAACCAAAAGAGGTATTGCTCGTTTCTCATTTTGAAAAAGTTGTAAAACGTGAATTACCAATTTTTCTAATGAGATGTTTGAACCAATTTTTTCATAAATACTTATAAAAAATAAAATGAAATATTTTCTATTTCATAAATTTAAAGAATATATATGTATACACAAAAATTTATTTAGTATTCATATATTTATCTCCTAAAAATGTTTAGAGAAAAGATTATAAAATATACCCAAATTTATATTCAACCTTATAAAAAGTTGGGAAAAAAAGGAAATAGAGAACTTTATCAACGAACTTTTTAGATTACTGATTAATAAATTAAAGAAATTTTTTCTATTAAAAATTATACAAGAACATATGTTATGAAAAATGATAAAATAATTCATTTTGTATAGTAGCAAAACCTTTTTCTTTTTAATTTCTGAACAAATCGTTTCTCAAAAGGATTCTATTGGTGAGGCGAAATAAAAAGACACCCCAAATTTGTTTTTTTGTGGTGCACACAATCTCCGTTTTTCTCATATTTTTGCTTTGCGAGGAGGAGGAGGCGCAGAGGTCATGCTCTAATGTCACGTGTCATCGATAAAAAAGCGAAGGCAAAAAAATATTTATTATTGAAATTGCGGAAAAGAAGAACTTTGGAAGATAAGAGGAAGAAACTGAAATATCGTTGAGACCAGAACAAAGAAAATAAAGATTGCAAAGTGAGGAATTAATATCATGATACGTTGTTCTCTGTTCCACTAATCACAAGATCCACGGCACTCTCAGTACTTCTCCGGTCACAGGTTTGTTTTCTGGGAAACCAATTTTATTTATTTATTTTTTATTTTTTTTGTCAATTTTGCTGTGTGTTTATGTATGTATGGTTGTCATTTACATATGTGCTTGTTTCTCTTGATAATTAAGCTAAGGTTTGGTTTGCTATGCTTCATTTGTTCTTTCCTGTTAAAATTTCTGAGCTCTGAACACTGGTTAAGTAATTACTTAGAATATAATTTTATTGTTTTGTTCTTGGTTTCAGTTATTGAATTATTACGTGTATATGTGAATATATTGGACTGATTTTAGGTTAGTTTCGGTTAAGTGAATGTTAATTCTCAAATTTTGTGCTTTCCGAGAGCTGTTTGTTCTGATGCCCAATTGAGCATTGGTTTTCTTTTCTTACCCTTGATTTTTTTTTTTTTTTTTTTTTTTTTTTTTTTTTTTTTTTTTTTTGTTCTAGAGTTTCTGGGTTTGGTAGAGCGAATGAGTTACATTTCATATATGGTTTCATAATGAACTATTTCTTCACCACTTCTGAATTGCAAGCTGCTGATAGTATAGTATCTTCCAATCTTTATTTAGTTGAAATTGCTATGTGTATGTCATTCAATTATGCTGATTTATGTAGTTTTCTCTTCTTACTGATGTAATCTAATTAGAGGCACTTAACAGGAAGCAAATTTGAGTTCGTACAGTTTCCTTTTTGTAAAGCAGCATGTCCCTGGGTACTTCCAAAGCAATTTTTCAGGTTCTGTCCAGGGCTGTGCCTCAAACTGGGTATAATGAGCCTCGTGTGAACTCTTCTGATTTAACATTACATTCCCGGTTTGGAGTAAAATGTATGAAGAAAATATCCTCAAGGCGTAGGGATTTAACCATGTGTTCTAGCATGCTCCAAAGTCAGTTAAGAACTTATCAGTTTCAGTGGATGGGTGTCAGTTTGCATGACCATAATAAAACCTATAGTCGTCCATGGTTAAAGACTTGCAAATGCCAACGGGCTGAAAGTGCTAGTGGCGTAGCTGCAGGAGATGGAAATGGATCAAGACTTTTGAATGATGTTGAAACATCAAATTCAGCAAGCAATGTGATGAGTACAAAGCATATCCTAGAGTTTGAAGATGTCCAAGTCCATCAGTTGAAACAGAAAGAGGTTTTGGCATCTGATGTTTCAAATGGAGCTCTTAAAGACAGCTTTGACACCTCCATTGAGGAAGAAGCATGGGACTTACTAAGGGAGTCTGTAGTTTACTATTGTGGCAATCCCATTGGAACTATTGCTGCAAAGGACCCAACCAGTTCCAATACTTTGAATTATGACCAGGTCTTTATTCGTGATTTCATTCCTTCAGGAATTGCCTTCCTATTGAAGGGGGAGTATGATATTGTTCGGAATTTTATCCTTTATACACTTCAGTTGCAGGTAATGCCTTGGAATCTTGGTCGTATGACACATAATGTGTGCTGGTAACAGCTAAATTTGATTCAACTTGGTCATTTACACGCCTTAGATATGTATTTTCATTTTTAATTGATTATTCCAGAGTCATGCAATTTCGATTTGTGTTATTCCTTTATAGAGTTATTCTTATTTCATCAGTCATTTCTGTTGTTAATCCTACAAATCTAACTCTTGTTTTTCTCCATTGGCTTGTATTGTAACTTTTTGGCGAATAAAGTAAAATACTGGCTTAATTTTAAGAAACATGCTGAAAACACTTGTGTTTGGCAATTAGTATTGATGTGAATTGGCTACAGATAGAACACCACGGGTCTCATCTGCTGCACACAATTACTGAAAAGGACATTAAATAATACTTTTCATTAGTAATATTTTTTTGTTAGCACTTCATTTGTCCTAACTTTATTATAATTAATGAAAGGGAGGAAACAACCATTTGGGGGAGGGGGCAAGTCCTTAAATTCTTATGACGAAGTACTTCATTGTTTCTAAACCGTTTTAAACCAACACATCCATATTTCAGAGCTGGGAGAAAACAATGGATTGTCATAGTCCAGGACAAGGTTTGATGCCTGCAAGTTTTAAGGTTCGGACAGTTCCTCTAGATGGTGATGATTCTGCAACAGAAGAAGTTTTGGATCCTGACTTTGGAGAGGCAGCCATTGGGCGTGTTGCTCCTGTTGATTCTGGTAAAATAAATAATAAAAGAATAGAAATATTTTTTTTTTACATTGCAGAACAAACTTTCTATAATTCTTCTTGGTTTGCTGAACGTATTTCACATGTGATCTTAGGATTGTGGTGGATTATTTTATTACGAGCATATGGAAAGTGCTCTGGTGATCTATCAGTTCAAGAGAGAGTTGATGTGCAAACAGGAATTAAGATGATTTTGAGGTTGTGTCTTGCTGATGGATTTGATATGTTCCCGACGTTGTTAGTAACAGATGGTTCTTGCATGATAGATCGGAGGATGGGAATTCATGGGCATCCTTTGGAGATTCAGGTAAATAAGATTGTCTTTCTTCAATTGTTAGATATTTATAAATTTGTATTTTGTAAGGTCAGGAATGAAAATTTGCTGCTTATTTATGATTATTTGCTTAGATTAGGAGAAAATTTGCACTTATGTGCACCATTTTGACACGAAGCAAGAAGAAATTTTGTTGTGATAGATTGAGGACCTGCATCATTCCTATACCTTATTCTTACGAATGATTGAGCTTTCTCTTCTTTTACTTTTGAGAGGGTGCTGATATTAGGTGTTTATGCATTTGAAAGTAGTTGATATTACATATTTTTATGCTTGAAAGATAACTTCACCTTAGTTCTTTTAGCAGGGATGAAAAAATTAGTTATATTCTCGTGAATAAAGGGATTATGGCGTAAGAGTTTGAATTGATTGATGATAGGAATTGACAGTCAATGACAGTAAAGACATTTTATGTGTAGAAAATAAGTGTTTTAGGAATCAATTCTGCATTAGAAGCCCCTAGATGGCATGGCAGTTATATGTAGAAAATAATTGCTTATAGTTAGTTTTGTATTAGAAACTGAAGGATGAAAGTTTTGTGTCGAAAATAACTGGTTGTAGTTATGTATTAGGAGTTTTTGATAGTAGGTTGTGTCATCAGGTGTGTCAAAGTTATTTTTCTGGGACAGCAAGTGTTTTGCATTATTGTGTGTGATTTAGGTGTTAAATATTATTATTGAAACTCAATGAAATATTATGCATTTATTGTATAGCAGTTTATAAGAAACTAATATCTGATTTATAGGAAACGAAATGTCCCTCTAATTATGTGAAATTAATATAATAAAGCCTATATATAAACCAGTATATGTGGTGTATTAGCACACATGGTTTCAGCATCTCTGTGCCTACTATTCCTTCTCTTCAACAACTATCTTTCATTAATTTTATCTGATAGTGTTCTAATAATTGAAGAACAAGGTTGGAGTGCTGGCTAAATTCATATTTGTAGGTAGCAGCAGCAGTCAAACTATCAGAGATACATTAGAGTTCATAAATTTATCCTTTTTGGAAAGGAGTGGTGTTAAATAAACTAAAAAAAATTTTAAAGTTGATCAATAGGAAGTGATATATATTCAAATGCTATTTGGCTTAAAAATTAAACCAATAAATTATTGAAATTACAAACATGACACATCTCTTTCCTAGATTAAGAAGGCAACAGAAGGCTCCATAGCTTTTATTATTTTGGACTTGCACTTCAATAACAGCTATTAATACTACTTGATACCTATTTTTGTAATGCTTAGACACATTCTTACCTTATTTTGAGTGCCATTATGTTAGTCAAGAAGTGAATTCTTGTAATAAAGTCGTGTAATTTCTCCTTTCTAACAATTAATTGTCTGACAGAAGTTAAGACATCATACCCCTAGCTTTCATCATATACAATTACCTATGTCTTTATAAAATGCCTTGTTTAAGTCAACAACATGAATAAATTGAATTTGTTGCTCTGTTCCATATTGTAAATACATCAATCTCTTAATAAATATTTCTCCCTTTTGGAAAATGAAGGAATTACGTTACGTGATTAAAAAACTTTATCACGTAGAAGGTAAAAACGAATCTTTGATAAAATTTTACCGAATTCACTATTACAGTTTACCTGTTCTGTTTTTAAATTTTGTTTGTAATCTCGTCTAATAACTTTCTGTTGTTTTGAGAAAAATTTGTGTGTCTGAGATACTTATAATTTAAGATGAAGTTAGTATTCATGTATCTTTTCTAATGTTTATTATCTTTTTCTTTTTGTTTTATTTTTCTGTTTATAGGCACTGTTTTATTCTGCCTTACTCTGTGCACGGGAGATGCTTACTCCGGAGGATGGATCAGCTGATCTTATACGGGCACTGAACAACCGTCTGGTAGCTCTTTCATTTCATATTAGAGAATACTATTGGATTGATATGAAAAAATTAAATGAGATCTACCGTTACACGACAGAGGAGTACTCCTATGATGCAGTTAATAAGTTCAACATATACCCAGACCAGATTTCTCCTTGGTTAGTGGAATGGATGCCAAACAAAGGAGGCTATTTGATTGGTAACCTACAACCAGCTCACATGGATTTCCGATTTTTTTCACTGGGAAACATGTGGTCTGTTGTAAACAGTTTGGCCACAGTGGAGCAATCTCATGCCATATTGGATCTTATTGAGGCCAAATGGTCAGATTTAGTGGCAGATATGCCATTCAAGATTTGTTATCCTGCTCTTGATGGTCAGGAGTGGCAGATAATCACAGGCAGTGATCCTAAGAACACGTATTGCATCTAATTTTCTGTTTTTGCGCCTTTTTGTTATTCTATTTTATTTTTCATCAAATGGTTTATTTATTTATTTATTTTTTTTTTGGCAGGCCTTGGTCCTACCATAATGCAGGCTCCTGGCCGACACTGCTCTGGCAGGTTTGTTACAGTGGCAAAGTTTGACACTTGAATTGAATCTCTCTAGTTGGAGCAGTTCTGGTTTAAAGCTTTTATTTCTTTTTTCTCCTTAGTTCTTATTATATGTCCTATGTGTATTTTCTTTCAGCTAGACGTGTGACTAAACCAGTTTAGTTGTCTTTGTCTAGCCACTAATGTCCCATTTATTTTGTTTACATATAAAATTCTTTTCTTAGTGTACTTGATTTGTTTATACAAGTATTGCAAGTTGGAAATATCAGGTTCCAGCCTTTAACACGAAACATGCCTATTGCAGCTCACAGTTGCATGCATAAAGATGAAGCGAACTCATATTGCTGCAAAGGCTGTTGAGATTGCTGAGAGACGCATATCAAGAGACAGGTGGCCAGAGTATTATGACACCAAGAGATCTCGACTCATTGGAAAGCAATCTCGACTATATCAGACTTGGTCAATTGCTGGATACCTTGTGGCTAAGCTGATGCTTGCAGACCCAAGTAAAGCAAACATACTGATCACTGAAGAGGATTCTGATCTTGTGAATGCTTTGATTAGTGCCAATCCTAGAGGAAAGCGTGGGCGCAAAAATTTGAAGCAAACTTACATTGTATGAGTATTTAATTGCAACTCATGTCAATTCATTTTTCTTCTGACTGTGAGCACTTCAGCAGATGTTATTCTAGCTAGCTAGATACGCCAAGGATATCCAAAAATATGTAGTAGTTTGGTTGGTTGTGATGAAATTGCAAAATACTAGTACAAGTGTATATGAATGTATTACTGAAAAATGATGTCAATAATTCAGGTACAGGATTGTAAGTAGCATACACAAGATACCATTAACCATAGATTACGCGGACTTTCATAATGTTAATTTTTTGAGAGAAATAGCTTAGTTTTGCCCCTCTTTGCATATCATAGAATAATATAGTGAATGAATCTGTAATGGAAGGAAAAGTGCAGTGGTACCAATGGAATTCAAGGTTAGCCACTGAGTATATTTTACCATTGTTTTTGTGAAGGTAAATTGCCCTATTCCAATAAGATATCAAATGGATATGCCAACTATCACTAAGAAAAACATGAACAAATTGGAGCTGACTTTGGGAGTCTGTTGTGGTTATGCAAATTGGGCCAACCAATCTCTTATATTCACCTCTCATTTTTCTTCCATGTATTTTGAAATTTTATTTAAAAAAAAAGAATATATCTTTTTTAACACATTTAAAATATAAGTAAAATGTATAAAAGCTGAAAATATGTTAATAAAAGGTGTAAATTGAATCGTAAAGTTTGCAAAATGATTATAATCTAGTAGTAAAGTGTAATTAAATCTAAAATTTTTTAAACCTTGAATTTTTTTAATGTGTGTACTTACCCAATTTCGAGATACTCGAAAATCTATTTGTAATTAAATATTTATTTATGTCCGAACAATATATATATATATATATATATATATATATA
>Ga0209489_109114_pt1 | contig 12695 bp, 7 predicted proteins | sample SiratrowhiteBW_FD_187527 | JGI IMG/M metagenome (GOLD analysis project Ga0209489, IMG submission 187527) | Root nodule microbial communities of legume samples collected from California, USA - Siratro white BW (SPAdes) (version 2) | ecosystem: Host-associated > Plants > Roots > Nodule | place: USA... | reverse complement strand
TTTGTGAGTCAGTGTATGTATGATGTGAGATGAATTATGAAAGATTGAATTGTTATTGTTTTGTTGAGATAGAAATTCAATTTATGAAAATATATATTGTTTTGAAAACTCTCTAGCTTACCCTTCTTTTTGTGTGTTGTTTGTTTTGTTTTTAAAACTGCGATGATCGTGTATATTACACGGGAGCAGAGGATTTGACAGATGGTGGGAGTCCCCAGTAAACTGATGGAGAAGCTTTGTTTTATTTTATTTTATTTGTAATTTTTACGAAGATATTTTTATTAGATCTTTTGTGAAGAAGTATATTTTTAAATACATTATGAATGTATTGATTTTTATATTAAGGTTTATTATATAATTCTTATCCAATAAAGTTCCTATTATATGAAAAATATGAGATGTTACACAAAACACCTACATCACAATATTTATACACATGTCCTAATCATCCGCCCCAGATGCTATATAAGATCAAAACAATCTTATCACAATAACAATTTGAGACTGGGTCCAAAAATGTCTCAAAAATTATGCCATAACACCAATTGCGCAAATCATAATTATCAACACCCAATTTCATCTAGGCAAATAAAATTATTTCAAAATATAAAACAATATAAAATTAAAATAAAAATGTGTGTTATTATTTAAATAAAAAAAAAGAGTTTTGGTTCTATTCTATTTTATGAATAAAGTTAAAATAAAATTCGTTAAAAAGGAAAAAAGTTAAGAAAATCAGTCTATTAAAAATTTGTTAAAAAAACAATAATAATAAAAATAAAATTGTCATTAAAGTGTTGTCATGTCATATCCTCTCTTTGCTTGCCTTTTCTGATGCCCATTAATGATACGAAAATTAATTGAAAATAAATTTAAAAAAATTTAGAAAGGCTAGAAATTTGAATAGTTGATCTGATTATTATTCAGATTAATTACAAACGATTTTCTGCTTAATAGTGATTAAATGCTGAAGATTTTCAATTAAATGTTGATTGTCTAATAATTGATGCATTTTCTTTTTGAATTGTTATGCTCATCCTTTTTATTTTACAGGCTCCATTTGGTTAATGTACTAAAATAGTAATTAGATAATTTGTTTATTTTTCAAAAAGTAGAAAAAATAATGATAATAAATATATATTTCAGAATAATAATAATATTAAAATAAAATAAAATAAAAAGGTTTCAGTATCTATTTATATTGTTGTGTTATTTAGGTTGCTTTCAATAAATGTAAAAATGGAAAAAACAATAAAGAAAAACCTAATTAAAAAGTAATAATAAAATATTTCAGCCACAATACCTCCAATATTCCCCATTTATTCCGCATATTCATTTATTTTCGAATTTTATTATATGTATGGGAGGTTATGATGCCATAACAGCAATAAGGGTACAATTCTCATTTTTCAGTGTGTATTCGTCCTTGGGATTTAATAGTTAGTTGGTGTCATAAGTGGGACAATTAGAAATTAATATATTTGAATATGAATAATCAATTGACAGTTTGCAAATTATAATTAAGTGGGAGTGATTAGGAATTAAGGGATTTAAAATTTGAATTAAGAGTGGGCTGATTAGAATTAGTATAAATATGCATAGTGAGCAAGTGGATACACACGTGAAAAAACATGAGAAATACTAGAAATACTAAAAAGGGTCCTGAATATTAGTGAGTAGATCGTTTGAAGGTGAAAGTTCAGAGAAGAAGGGAATGTGCTTTTGGAGGATTTTCAACTAGTACGCTCTATTTACTCTGTGTTATATACTTATCACATATATATGGTTGCTCTGTTTGATGGTTATTATGATATCCTGAGATTCATCCCTTGTCTCTTTGATTTTAAAAAAATAAATAATAATAATAATAATAATAAATTATAAAACATTTTCCAATTTTCGAAGAACGAACGAAATGCTTTCTAAAATTTAATAAATTAATAGTTCTTGAAAAAATATCAAAAATATAAATTTTCAAAACACCCCTAAAATAATAAAGATAAAACATCTTCAAAAATAATAAAAATGAGATAAATATAAAAACATGTCTTTTTGATAATAAATATAAAAACATTTTTTTTTATGAAAATAAGGTAATAGAAACTCGTTTTTTGAAAATAAAATATAAAGACAATTTAAAAATAAAATAAAAGAAAAAGTTTTTTTAATATAAAAAATAGTTAGTTTTTTAGAAAATAATGAATAAAAAATTAAAAAGGATATGTTTTTTAAAGTATAAAAACAATTTCTTTAAGATAATAAAAATCAGTTCCGTTCTCAAATTAAAATAAAAATAGTTTTTAATAAACATTTTTAAATATAAAACAAAGTAGTCTTGTCTCAAGTTTTCTTTAAATAAACAATTATCAAGAAAAAAATAATAAAACAGAAAATAATTTAAAAAGTTATATAAAATAAATTGTCAAAAATAAAAGAAAATATTTATAAGATAAAAAATATCAAACGTCATCCAACAAATTTTTAAAATAGAACTACGTGTACCCTGATTTTCTATAATGTATAGAGATACGTAAGACCAAGGTCAAGCCTTGTCGGGCCCAAATAAATAAAAAATATATATGTTTGTTTGTTTTATTTTTGTTTGTTATCCGCCTAATTATTATTTATTGTTATGATTTTTATAAACATGTTTTCTTGTTTGTTTTGTTTTTTTATATATTTGTTTGTTTTGTCTTTAGCCTCATTATTATTGTTATTATTTGGAAAATGATATTTTTTAAAACCACAGTTATTTTTATTCATTTGATTAAGGGTACCGTCTTAGGACGGGCATTGTGGGGTGCTAATACCTTCCTCACACGTAACCGACTCCCGAATCTTTGAATCTGGCTTGTAGACATTTTTATTTTTTGTTTTTCTATAGTTTTCCATAATAAACTATGGTGGCGACTCCAATCTCAATTTAAATATTTTTAAAAATTATTTTTGATCGCTCCGTCATGATCTCGATTGCGACAATAATAAACAAAATATGACAATACAAGATAATTTTTGTCACAACAATAAATAATTATTGTCAAACATTTCAATAGATACAAAAATACAATAAATGAGGTCCAAAAGGGAAGTACATATCCATAAAAGAAAACTCCCACTAAACCAATACATAAAATAAACAATATATCAAACGAACCTCATCACACCCATACGGGTTACATGTTCAACAAATGCCTTAACAGTTAATCCCTTAGTTAAAGGATCTGCTATCATCAGCTCTGTGGGAATATGCTCAACTCGTGTTTGAAATTTCTGGATCTTCTCTCTAACAAACATGAATTTCGTGTCAAAATGCTTTGACCTTTTCGTGATATTATTATTACGAGAGAAACATACCACAGCAGAGTTGTCACAATATATAGTAAGAGGCCTAGAGATGCTCTCCACAACACCAAACTCAGTAATAAAATTCTTCAACCAAATTGCTTGGCGTGTAGCCTCATAACACGCTATGTACTCTACCTCCATGGTTGAAGTAGCTGTAAGTGTTTGCTTAACACATTTCCAAGAGATAGCTCCCTTAGCCAACATAAATATGCATCCAGATGTAGATTTGAAATCATCTGGACAACCACCATAATCAGAATTAGAGTATCCTGTCAATTCAAGGCAATCAGACCTTTTAAAAGTCAGCATATAATCCTTGGTACCTTGCGGATATCTCATGACTCGCTTAGCAGCTTGCCAATGAGGTAGACCAGGGTTGCTCAAGTATCTTCCCAGCACATTCACAACAAAAGCAATGTCTGGACGAGTGCAAACTTGAGCATACATGAGACTGCCTATAGCGAAAGCAAAAGGAACTTTCTCCATTTTTGCAGTCTCATCATCATCCTTAGGACACTGGGATTTAGAAAGTTTTTCACCCATTTGAATAGGTGTGGTACAGGGTTTGCAGGATTTCATATTAAATCTATCCAAAACCCTCTCAATATACGCCTTTTGAGATAAACCAAGAATCCCATGAGTCCTATCACGATGTATCTCAATGCCTAGAACAAAAGAGGCATTGCCAAGATCTTTCATGTCAAAATGAGCTGTTAACATTTGCTTAGTATCACACAGAAAGTCTACATCTTTGCTAGCTAGAAGAATGTCATCAACATACAATACCAAAATAATAAATTTCCTTCCACTAGCCTTCAAGTATATGCATTGGTCAACAATGTTCACCTTGAAACCAAGAGAAGTGACAACGTTATCAAACTTCAGATACCACTGACTCGAAGCCTGTTTCAACCCATATATTGATTTCCTTAGTTTGCAAACCATGTGTATTTTACCACTTTGAACAAAACCATCAGGTTGATCCATGTATACATCCTTAAACAAATCTCCATTCAGAAAAGTGGTCTTCACATCCATCTGGTGAAGCTCCAAATCAAAATGTGTCTCAAGAGCCATCACAACACGAAATGAATCCTTAGTGGAGACTGGAGAAAATGTCTCTTTAAAGTCTATGCCTTCTCCTGGTTGTAGCCTTTTGCAACAAGTCTAGCTTTATATCTTTCCACCTCCCCGTTAGCGTTGCACTTAGTCTTAAAAACCCATTTACAACCAACAGTTTTACATCCAGCAGGCAAAACTACCAAGTCCCAAACACTATTTCTCTTCATAGAAGCCAATTCATCCTCCATAACAGCCATCCAATGAAAATGATCAGAGTTAGAAGTGGCTTCATGAAAAGAAAAATGATCAGTGCTCTCTACAGAGTTAAACTCATGCTCCTGCAAATACACAATGTAATCCCTGAACCTAGTGGATTGAGTAGATGTGGAAATTCTTCCCGATCTCCTAGGTTCACGCTCAATAGTATCTGGATTTGGGACATCTTCACCAACACCATGATCAACATCAGTATCAACCATTAGTTCAACAACATCATTTTGGATTAAGGTAGAAGGAACGAACTCCATGGCTGGTGCAAAAGGAAACATAACATCAACATTCTCTACTCAGAACTCTATATTGCGAGGTTGCATAGATACATCTCCACCTGAATCCTCTTCAAAATAGATTGCACGGTCTGACTTAATAATTCTAGTAGTGTGATTAGGACAGTAGAATCGACACCCTCTAGATCCAATGTTATATCCAACAAAATAGCTAGAAATATTCTTAGGATCAAGCTTCTTAATCTCTGGATTGTATGGTCTAACTTCTGCTTTGCATCCCAACACTCGAAAATGCTTCAAGGTAGGCCTTTTTTCCTGTTAAGAGTTCGTAAGGCATCTTCGAAATAGATTTACTCGGCACATGATTCAAAATATAAGCAGCAGTCTTCAAGGCTTCTCCCCATAAGAAATCTGGAAGAGTGGAATGACTCAACATACATCTTACCATCTTCATAAGTGTACGATTACGCCTTTCAGCAACACCGTTTTGTTGCGGAGTGTCAGGCATAGTGTACATTGCCCCGATTCTGCATTCCTGTAAGAACCTAGCAAAAGGTCCAGGATTCCGACCTATTTCAACATATCTCCCATAGAATTCACCACCTCGATCAGAATGAATACACTTAACTTGAGTATCAAACTTCAATTCAACAATAGCCTTGAACTCCTTGAAAGAATCCAAAGACTCTGACTTCTCATGCAATAGATAAATCCAACCATATCGAGAAAAGTCATTAGTGAAGGTAATAAAGTACCTATATCCTCCTAGAGTTATAGGAGTAATAGGTCTACAAATATCTGTGTGAATCAATTGCAAAATTCCCTCCTTTTTGGAACCACTGGTCTTCCTAGTCTTTGCAGTAAGTTTCACCTTAATACAGTCAATACAATTGTCAAAATCAGAGAAGTCCAAGCTATGGAGAATGTTCGCCTTAATTAGTCTATCCATTTTTTTCTGGAGATGTGACCCAACCTTTTATGCCACAACATGGAAGAGCTTTCAATTATCCTTCCACGCTTATTTCCGACAACATTACAATCATCTTATTGGCGTTGCACAATAGAATTAGAATCAAGATTCAGTAAATATAAACCATCAAATACACCAAAACCAGTGAAACTTGAGTTACGAAAAATTTCAACTTCATTATTTCCAAAAACAAACGAAAAACCACATTTTTCCAAAACAGAAACAGAAATTAAGTTCCTTCTCATAGAAGGTACATAAACAACATCACTTAAGGCTAAGTCAAATCCACTACTTAATTTTAAACTTGCAGTTTCAATGTTCTCCACTCCAACATTGACACCATTGCCAACTGCAATCGATAACTCTCTATCACTTGGCCTTCTCCTGGTTTTGAGTTCCTGTAATGAGTTTGTAACATGAATAGTTGCACCAGTGTCTAGCCACCAAGTATTAGAAGGGACATCAACAAGATTCGATTCAAAACATACTAGAGCCAATGGATTACCTTTCTTCTTTTTCTCTAGCCAGTTTTTGAACTTAAAGCAATCTGCTTGCTTATGTCCAAAAATGTCACAAAACTTGCACTTTCCTTGAAACTTGGGCTTCATTTCTGACGACTCCTCTATTTCAGGAACAGAAGTAAACCCACTCTTCTTGAATGAAACTTTAGCATTTTTCCTTTTCTAGAACTCCTTCCTTTTATTTTCAACATTCTTGTGAGAGACATGCTGAACCACATGACCTTTACCCTTTTTCATAGTTTGTTCCTCCTGAGTTAGAATAGAGATCAATTCATCTACTGTCCATTCCTCTTTCTGAGCGTTATATGAAGTCCTCAGCATATTGAATTCAGAAGGAAGAGAATCCAAAATCTGCCATACTAAGAAATCCTCCCCCAAAACAACTGTCATAGACTTCAGCTTGTGGTACTAGTTAGTGAGTTTCAATGCATGCTCACGAACACCACCAACACCATCATACTTTGTCTTGGTCAACAAACTCAGATAGGTAGACTTCTCAGTCTTATCAAATTTCTTGAATTTGTTTCCCACATCTGCCAAAAATTTCTTAGCATTAGAAGCTTCAGGAATATTGTCCTTGATAGTCTTCTCCATGTTGTACTTCTTGGTTATCAGACAAATTTTGTTAGAATGGATCCATCTGTCATATTTTGTCTTCTCCTCAGCAGAAGATGTGGCAGTAGGTACAAGAGGCCCATCCTCAATGAGAGCAGAATCAACACACGAGATAGCCAAGAACAATTTTACCGATTCCATCCATTCCTCAAAGTTAGTTCCATTCAGTTTGATTAATGAACCTAAATGCATAGGCATAGCTGGAATCGAAGAGCATATTATCAATACAAATTAATCTACAAAGTATGTTGAATTTCAATAACAATATCATATCTTTAAGGCTAATACTGAAGAGATACTGAAAACCTTAAAAATATAATCAACTATTCACCAAGAATCATATCACAAGATAAACAAACTGAAGGGTATGTTTACTTATCAACACAAATCTTGATGCAACAATAGAAAACAACAATATTTATACTTTAATGTCTCAACACAATTCGTCTTGCTAAGGTGAGCTCACAATCATGTAAAACATCTAAAACAATATTTTTAACATTTGACATTTTATCATAATTAGTTCCGCAAAGGCGAACTCTCGATTATGAACTATGTCCAACAATATTCATCAGGAGAAATATATAATACAAATTATATATAATACAAGTTCTCATAATTGAGCAACAACATCAATTTATAATAATTTTTTTTTGCGGTTACTATTCATCATCTTCAACCTCAAGAAGACCCATACGGTATTTTGCTCGTTTCTCCCTCATCCGGACACCAAATTAAGTAATTCTTGTTGCGTTAGATTCGTATTGACGAACTCTACAACATTATGGGATTGGTTTTACGAAAAAAGCTTTTAAAAATTTTGGGTTCTACATGAAAAAACGAAAAACGAGATTTGGCCTTTCATGGTATTTCCTTCAATTGTCAACCAAAATTAACGATTCCAAGTGGGTTATGTTCGAATTATTGTCCTCTTCAAAAGCCCTATGGTATGAGAACCTAATTGTGTCATGAAAATCTAAATTTAGGGTTCATGAGTAAAAAAACGCATATTACATCAATTCCTCATCATATTAACTAATTAAGGATTCCATTTGTTTGAAAAAAATCATATAACAAGAACCCCTCACTCAATTTCACAATTAAATTAACTCTAAAGGAGAATCCGAATCAAGCAAAGAAGTTCCAAAAAACAATGACTACTTTACAGCAACAAAAGGTGTGAAAACCTGGCTCTAATACCAATTAAAAGAATAAATCTTGTACTACCAACATATCTTAAACGTAATAAAAGATTAACATATCAGTCACAATGGTCTTATTAATACTTGTTATGCACAATTAAATAAGGATTGTATGTTAAAAATATCAATATCTTTTATATGTGCTCCATCTTAAGTTTAATAGTGTTAGATCATATAATGTCTTAGTGACAATAGAATGAAAGAACTTCTTATTTGTAAAATGTTCATTTTGTAAATCAAGAAAAAAAATTATTTGTAAATCATTTTGATTTTCATTTTTGTATATATTGTAATTTTTGAGAGATCCTTGTACCTTTAAACAAAGTTTAAAAGTTAGAGTAAAAGAATACTGGAAAGACAGAAGTTCCTGAATGAAATAAAAAAAATACTTATACCATTTATCTTAGATGCAAATAAAAGGCATAGCTAAGAATAACTTTACATATTCTTTATAAAATGAAAATATTTATCATAATTTCATATTCAGTGGAAAAGTTTATAATTAAAAATAAAAGAAACATAAATAAAAGTGAAATACGATAAATATTAAGTTTTTATATGATATGTGTTACACTTGTACTAGTTCGTACTATCTTCTACAACTTATTTATGAACATCTTCTCATACTTATTTTTAAAGGATAGACAATCATTCCTAAATGGTTAATATCCATCAACTTGAAAGATATTTCAAACATATCTTTAAAACTGTATTCAAACATGGGTTCATGGTTCGCTAAAACTTCTTGACTTTGCTATTTTAATCAGTTAAAGTCTTTTATTTTGTTTATGCAAATTAAGGATATGTAATAAGAGTCAATATGCAAGAGATTAATTGTCATGTATTTGTGGACATCAGGGTTTGATCGAAATTTTTATTTATCGGTTTGCTCTGGAAAGATAAAAGGTAAAGAAAGTTACAAGAAAAACGTCAAATATTATAAATACAAACATTATAAGAAAAATCTAAAATATTGGTGAAAATTATTAATAAAATTTTTTCCATCAATAAAATATCATTATAGAGAGATTTTATTAATAAAAATTTTTATAATTAATTTATTAATAATAAAATTAATTATAATTTATCGATAAATTAAATTGGATGATAAAGTACCTGTCAACTTAACGACAGATTTATTCAATCAATAATACTTAATATATTAATAATAATAATAATATAAATAATAATAATAATAATAATAATAATATAATAATAATAATATTAATAATTAATATTAATATTTATAATGATAATAGTATACATAATAATGTTTATAATAAAAATAATATTTCAAATAATAATAATAATAATAACAATATTAAAAATATTTATCATAAAAATAATATTTCTAATAATAATATTTATAATAATAATATTAATAATAATAATAACAATAATTATGATACTAATAATAATATCTATAATAATGATAGTAATATTAATAATAATTATTATTACTACAATTATAAATAATACAATAATAATAATAATATTTATAATTATAATATTAATAATAATAATAACAGTATTATTAATATAATAATATAATAATATTATATTAATAATAATAATAGCAGTATTATTAAAATAATAATAATAATAAAAGTTTTATAATAATAATAATAATAATAATAATAATAATAATAATTATTATTATTATTATTATTATTATTATTATTATTATTATTATTATTATTGTAATAATAGTTCCGATTTTAGTCTTTTCTGATACATTTTTGTCTAAAACTTCAATAAAATAATTAATGGTAAAAATCAATACAATATTAATTAATTTAAATTTTAATATTTAATTATATTTTTTTAAATATATTTTTATTTGTAGAATAATTATAATAATTTTTTATTTTTATTTTAATTTTAATTTTTATGTATTTTGATATATTTTGATTTTGAAATATAAATTTTATTTTGAAAATTTTATAATAATGTTTACTTTCAATTTAAAAATTATTTTAATTCTAATTACGTAATAATATATTTTTATCCAAAAATATAAACTTTATTTATATAATAAAAATTACGTTATTTTATATTTATTGGCCAGTACCTACCAGAAAAAAAAATTAAAATAAAAAAAATAAAAAATCAACCATAGTGAAAGTTAGCTTGGGTTCTTGTAAGAACATTTCGAAAGAAAATAATAAATACGTGATCAAGTGTTTGACTAATAAATTACTTGCAATTATCAGTCATATAAGCCACATCTTGAACCACAACTGCCATAAAGAAACCAAAATATACATACTTTAAAATTATAAAATTTAAAAAGACCAATTTTAAATTTAGAGTATCGATAACAACTTTTGTGCTTAGTTTATTTTTGTTAAAGAACCATACAATAAATGTTATTATAAAGACAAAAATAATAATTACAAATTTTTTTGTAGACAAAAATCAAAGAAAAAACGAACTGAAAAAAAAATTATTTTATAAGAAATTAAAAAGAACAACTTAAAATTTTAGGATATAAAAAATAAAAAATTGTAAGAATGAAAAGTGAAATCCATTAATTACAAAGTGAATTATTTAAACTATTATTTTGTTACCTACTATATAGGAACAAATTTTTCCAATCTCATATATATCTACTAAACAATGTTTGGAAGTTTGATGGGCCACCATGACAAGTTCTCCACTATTCAAACAGGCCCACTAAGGTCAAAAGACAGCAAGCATAACGTGGGAACTGCTCACGCAATTCCCGTCATTCTGCCTCCAATTTCGCCGTTGAACTTTCCTAACCTAAAATTCTTAAATATTATCATATTCGTTATGGATTCTCTCTCTTAAAATCTTCCCATAAAATATACTTAAAATAGTTTTAGATATTAAAATATATTAAACTGACATTTTAAGAAAATAAATAAATAAAATATAACATAAAAACAATTCTCTAAAAAACAAAAGTTCATCTGTAAATTAAAAAAAGAAATAAAATAATGAAAAGTTGAAGAATTTCATGGAAAAATAATGAATTCTGAACCAACAACTCCAATTAATTATTGACCATGATTAATGAGATAGGTTTTCCATATAGTTTGACTTTGACATGTAAAATCCACACCAATCATACAAATTGAGCTTCATCACTAACCTCTGAACTGTTCTTCTTTGGAACATTCAAAGCAGATCCGACATTTGGGCGAACTCCTTGGAAAAGGAAGCTCAACCACATTCAATACCTTGGACAAAACACAAACACAAAACACACACAAGTGGTGTAGATCTAGAATCAAATTAACACTGCCTCTCTTGTGCATGCATGTTAATTCAACAAATAAATATTTTAATTGGTTAAAAGATCGATTGCAAAGATGAGCAAGAAGCACGTGGTGAAATTGGACGAAGAACAAATCGCCGAGTTGCGAGAGATATTCCGTACCTTCGATCGGAACAACGACGGGAGTCTCACGCAGTTGGAGCTGAGTTCGCTTCTGCGATCGTTAGGTCTGAAGCCGAGTGCGGACCAATTGGAGGTGTTTATCCAGAGAGCGGACACCAACAACAACGGCCTGGTCGAGTTCTCCGAGTTCGTCGCGCTGGTGGCGCCGGAGCTGCTTCCGGCCAAATCGCCCTACACGGATGAGCAGCTGCGGCAGCTGTTCCGAATGTTCGACCGCGACGGGAACGGCTTCATCACGGCGGCGGAGCTGGCTCACTCCATGGCGAGGCTGGGCCACGCTCTCACGGCGGAGGAGCTGACCGGGATGATCAAAGAGGCTGACACCGACGGCGATGGGATGATCAATTTTCAGGAGTTCTCTCACGCTATTACTTCTGCCGCTTTTGATAATTCCTGGCCCTAACCGTTTTCTCTCTAGGTAAACTACATTTTTCTAGAAAAACAAAATCAAAAACTGTGTCTGTGTTATTCTGTTTCTCCATGAAAAATATATAAAATGTTTTGAGCCTTTCCTTTTTCACCTCTTGTATCAATCTTTGCTCCTTAGATTATATGCAAAATTTTAACATCTTACTTTCTACACTTGCAAATCCTTATTTTCTACACCTTCTTATTTATTAATTGAAATTTATTCAAAATCATATACATCTGTACTTTTTGGTACACAAAAAAAAACCCTAAATTCTACTCATCGCTCATATTCCTTCCAAAAAAAAACGTATCATCTTCAATACTTATTAACTAGGTTTTTTAGTACACAAGATTTGAACTTGAATTATTCAACGAGGTCAAGTCCAGTAACCTTCAGATCAAGTAATATTTATAAATTTACACCTTATTTAACTAATTTTTAATAAATTTTAATTTATGAGAAAAAAAATAAAATAAAAGAAGTGTGATAAGAAAAAAGGGCATTTCAATCATTCAACTACATTTGTTCCTATAATCCATAGCCTAACAAAACGTAGCAGCGAGGGACAACCCGCCCATACAGCCAGCGGGGAGGATGACACTACTGGCAAAGACCGTCCGACGAAAACATCGCAG
>Ga0209489_109113_pt1 | contig 12696 bp, 7 predicted proteins | sample SiratrowhiteBW_FD_187527 | JGI IMG/M metagenome (GOLD analysis project Ga0209489, IMG submission 187527) | Root nodule microbial communities of legume samples collected from California, USA - Siratro white BW (SPAdes) (version 2) | ecosystem: Host-associated > Plants > Roots > Nodule | place: USA... | reverse complement strand
CACTAATGTTATTATACCCTCTGATTTCTTTTAAAAATTTAACAATATTTTTCTTATAATGAAAGTCTTTCTTTTGTTTTCATGACTTCTTTATTAATTTTCAGTTGTCAAGTTATATTTTAGGATGACGACTTTTTGAAGAGTGAAGTTGTACTCACTCATTTTATGTAATTTTGTTAAAAATTTATCTATTTTGATAAATTTGGTGCAAAATTGTACTATTTTCTGTAAAATCTTCTTTGATTTGTGCGGGATCCCTGCATCAAGTTTTTATATATAAAAATCTGTAACTAAATTGGAATGCTGTATACTCTATGATTGAATTTTTTTTTTTATTAACATTTATGTTTTTGTTTGGATGAGGCTGGGATTGGAAAGGAGAAAAAAAAAGGTGAAAAGGAGGAAAAAAAAAGGTGAAAAATAGTGAAAGATGAGACTATTTGAATTAGAAAAAGTGTGTGAATTTGAGTTGAAAGTAAAATTGTTTAGATGTAGAGAAAGTGTGTGAATTTGAGTGGAAAGTGATATAAAATTTTGTATTAGATTATATTAATATGACTAGAAAATAAATTGTAAAAGTTGTGTTATATTAAAGATTATTAATATGTCCTTGAGTTATTTTAAAAGGAAAATGTGTAAATTTTATTTGAATGATAAATAATTTTTATATTTAAAGTTTAGAATGAAATAAAAGTTATAATTTGAGAATGAATACAATTGTAATATTTTTTTTAATTTATTTTCACATATTAGTTAATATGATTTTAAAATATTTACGTATTTAAATTAATGTATTGGAGAATTGATTCTGAATTGGAAAGTTAACTTTAAATTCGAATAGGTTTAAAAATATTTCATGTATAAATATATTAAATTATATATTTATATTTTTAATATAACATTAACCATAAATTATATCATTTTAAAATTATTTTTAAAAAGTAGGAGGATATTTTAGTATAATTGAATATTAGTTAAGATTTAAAATTGATGAAATAAAGTAATTAATTCATAAAAGTAAAACTAATATTTAAATTTCTTTTGTTGGTAACATTTCATAAAAATGGATTTAGAAAATAATTAAATTTTAATATAATTTTATATTTTTATGTAATTTTTTTTATTTTATTAATATTCATTTTACAAGGGAACAAAATTACTATTATTAAATTAAATAGAGTGATAAAAAAAATTTAAGATGAGTTTAAATCAATAATGAATTACATACTTTTATACTATATTGATTCACAATATAATTAATGTGCATGTAATTATGAAATACAGTTCATTTTCATAATAAAAATATTTTTATAATCTTTAAACTGGTATAATGAATAATTTAATTTTATAATTTCAATTTAATAAACTTTTGAATTGTTATAATTAAAAATTAATTACATTAAATAATAAAATTGTATGTAATAAATAGAGAATGCATATTACATATCTTACATTTATGACACATAAAAGACAAAAATATAAAATGTCACAGTTACTTTTCTCATCTTTTCAATTTTTACTTTCTTTTCTATATTTTTTTCTCAAATCTAAACATGAACTTAGCTTTATTGTTTAAGTTCTCTTTTCCTTTTTTATATAAAATTTTTGAATCTAAACGCATTCTTGTATACCCTTTATTGTTCATTGTTAAGAAGTACTTTACAATACTCAAATCTAACTGATATGTTCTTGTTTTTGTTGAGACATTAAGGAGTTTACAATTGATTCTTAGATGGTCTCAGTCTTTCACTGTCACTATCATTCCGCTATTTGTTTAGTTTTTGTTTTGCTTTGTAAGGTCTTCGTTCCAATCTAAGTAGAAAGATACCTGCAAAAAGTACTTTAACGCCCCCAAGTGTTAAGTTATCGGAGCTCAAATAATAAAGGTTTTATGTGTACCTTTTCACATGGGCCCAATTCACTTATTTATAGGGGAGCTTTTGACACTACTTCAATATGATTGGTTCATACACTGTCACGTGTCAACTTTTACAAACTGTTACTGTCAGGGGTTGTCTGTGACCTGTCATTTTGATAATTATCTCAGCTGATAAAACATCAATTTAGACCGATAAAGATGTCGGTCTTGACCATACAGTACACTTGCCCTCCAAGCTCGAGCCATTATAGGCTAGAGGTTTACCTTGATTAATGGTTCTAGGAAAAGACAGGTTCGGCGGATGGTATTTGCCTGGGAGGATACTTTTCGGTTTCCCCACACTTGGAGATGTTTGAGGTGAGATGACGCTTGGTGATGTGTAAGCTTTTGGGGATTCGAGTCGTCCAAGATCTAACAGCCAAGATGGAAGTCACTTTTTTATGATTGTTGGGGCTTTCACTGTCACTGTCCTTCCACTGTCCCGTTGAGTTCTCGTTCTCGTCTGTGAGGTCTTCGTTCCAATCCGAGTCAAGAATACTTGCAAAAGGTATTTCAACGCCCAACTAAGTGTTCAGTTATCAGAGCTCAAACAGTAAAAAAGTGTCTGACACTGCTTTAATATGATTGATTCATATATTGTCATATGTCAGCTTTCATAAATTGCTATTGTCAGACATTGTTTGTGACCTGTCACCTTAATAATTATCTCAACTGATCAACTGATAAGATGACAGTTTATACCGGTACTAATCTAGACCTTACAGCACTCCTCAAGCTCACATGATTTTCTTCTGCTCCTCGAAACCCCCTCTCGTATAATTCTTTCATAAGTTTTTGTTATGTTACGATGTTCCCTACTATCTTATTGTCATGTCATTTCTATTTCTAATACTTTAAACATCAGAAATTAGAACTAAACATTCTATTTGTTACTCACACCAAACTTATAATATTGTCCTTTCAAATAGTTTTTCTCCACCTATTATGTTGTCACTAATTATTTATTTTAGTCCACACGCTCCACACAAGTGCTATCTTGTATATTTTTGTATATTTTCATGTATTCTTTTCGTGCTCAACCATAATTAACCATGTAGTTACAGAAGGAGTTAGTATTCTCACTTATTTTCTTTCCTCTCACCCAATACTCTTTTAAAGAGTATGACTCAATAAGGTGTTGTTGGAAATAATTGTACTACAAAATGTATTTTATTTAGAGATTATATAGATAAATGTTATACATTCTATTTTAAAAATAAAAAATATGATTATTCAATTTTATAAAGTCAAATGCTTATTTTGAATTTCAATTATATTTTCATCAATTTAAATTTATGTAATATATGTATTTTATTTTTTATGAAGTCTAGTGTTGCAAGGTAGATATACTAGTGCAATTGCAAAAGGACTCACATTCCCATTTTATTTTCTCTCTTCTCACCGGATATTTTTTTTTTTTTTTAAAAAGTCAGTTATGCCTCCTACTTTCCCTCACTTGCATATTTTTTTCTCATTTCAATTGTGAATGTGTTGTGTCAAGATGCACACCCAGAGCCATTGTTCTATTATGGCATCTTTTTTTTTTCTTTTTCATACATAACAAAATACACCATAAAAATATAATATATTTATGTTGTGCACTTTTATTACAGAAACTTGTGAACTTTTAATTAGTTATTTATACCGTTATATAATGATAGTATATTTTTTTATAATTCTTTCTATATATCATTTTTAACTAGGCAAATTTATAAATTATTTAATTAAAATATTTTGAATATTTAATAAAGTAAAATATTTAAATATATAAATTTGTAAACTAAAAATAATTTCCTTATATTTTAATTAAAGATAATTTATTAATTTTTATCTTTATAAAAACTATTTATATTTAATTTTTTAATTATTTCTTAATATAAAAATGCAGATATTGTTCTTTCATCATAAAAGGCTACAAACAAACACTACAAGAAAAAAGATTATTTAGAGACCAATTTTTAGCTACCAAATGAAATGGCTACTAATTGTGATCAAAATAGTCATCAAATTAGATTTTGGTTGCTAAATAACTATAAAATAGAAGTAATGATTGAATTTAGTGACCAATTAAGTCAAATAATTGGTATCTCACATTAGATATCAAAGTAATTAGAGACTAAGATACCAATTATTTGACTTAATTGGTCACTAAATTCAATAATTACTTCTATTTTGTAGTTATTTAGCAACTAAAATTTAATTACTTCTATTTTGTAGTTATTTAGCAACTAAAATTTAATTTGATAACTATTTTAAGCACAATTAATAACAATTTCATTTTATAGCTAAATATTGGTCCCTAGATAATTTTTGTCTTATAATGAAATATTTCGGCTGAAAAAAAAAACAAAATTGTGGTGAGAATAGCACTGCCTTTTACAAAATGACATCCCCAGTAAGTCCAACGTCATAAGCCCATTATTCCTAGACTAATATATAAAGAGGTGCCTTAGGAATATATTTTTGTAAACATATTTTACTATTATTAGTTTTAATTTATTAAAAAAAATAAGATTGAGACTGAAATTTATATATTAAGGAAATAATAATCTCAATGTTATAATAAATTTCAGTTTATAAACAAAATATTGGAAGATAATACGTTATTAACATCTTTCAATATAATAAATCCCATCACTAAGTAAATTAATTATTTTTTTTTTCAGTTTCTCATCATATCCTTTATCTAGTCCCTTTGTACAAATATAATTAGTTTACTGTATATTTTCTCTTATTATTTTATAATTTAATAACAGTTTTAACAATAATGGAGTTTGTTGACTGTTTAGTATAAAAGCTTATTCAAAGTTAAATTCCTTGTTCTACATTGATTAATTCAATATCCTAAAAAATATATAAAGAAAGACTAGAGTATAGAACTTATTTTACCTAATAAATGAAAATATGTTAAAACAAAGTAATTTTAAAAATATTTCTCTTAACCCTCCTTTTATTCAGCAGGTATGATTAAACTATAAAAAAACCATTACATATAAAATAAAGTTAACTAAAATGTAAACAGTTCAGTCTAATACACTTAGGTATAGATTATCAGACGAAATCAATTTTATATTTTATACCTAAATTAGTTAATTTATCAACATACTTATTATTTTTTCTAAATAAATAAGTTACTTTAAAATCCATAACAATACAAATTTATCAATATTTATGTCATCTATTTTGAATTAAAAGTTTAACATAACAAATAAGAGTCATACTTCAATTAAACATATTCAATAACAAAAATAATACTCATGATTGCAACATAAAAATGTATCTTGAATACTAAAAAGGTTACCTACATATTCTTTATAAATACCTCTAATAATATCTCCACAAGCTTCAAAATCAAAAATATCTCCTGGGACCAATTTTAGAAAATTCCAAAAAACTTGTGGAGGAAGACAAAATCTTTTTAATTCTAATACTAATGTTAATATGTTTTAAAATAAATAAAAAAGTTGAGATATTCTAGTGCTAATGTCAATGTATTTCAAAATAAATAAATAAAAATTAAATTTAATTAATTATATACTTTCTGAAGATATTATTTTCATAAACAATCCATATTAACTAGAATAGTGACACTTGAGAGGCAGAAGGAAATAATATTTCTCATAAGCCGTGAAGTCAAACTAATTCTTCTAAGATAGTTCACATGTTAAAAAAAAGAAATGTACAAAATGAATAAGTGATCATGAAAGATATAGTCTCAGTCATTGATAATAAAACTAAGGTATAACTTTTTGGAATAATAATAATAATAATAATAATAATAATAATATAGTATGTTTGAGGCTCTAAGTTACATGATTTTAAAAAGCTAAAAATATAAGTAAGTTCATTATTATAGAATTTCAAGATGTCTCGACAATAACATTATATTTGATAGACAATTTTACAATTTTTAACATAGAAAATTCAAATTTATTAAATTTTAAATATTTTATTTAAATAAAATATTGTATTTATCATCAAAATACCAAAATTCATTTAAATATTAAATATTTTTTACTAATTAAAAATATATTAATATTGATAATACTTTCTAGTTGCTTATGATTTTTCAGTTAAAATTTGTTATGATTTTTTTAACTGACATGGACAACAATTTTTACATGATTGACACCAGTAAAATTTGGTTTCAATCGACAGGAGGACATAAATTAGGAGAATTGCACGTGTTCTAAACTTTTAACGACATGCAAAAAATAATAATAGATTCGTCTTTAACTTTATTTTAAAATCCATTTTTAAATAGTAATGCAGACACAAATAAATTTTACAATATTGAATTATTAGGAAAACGAAATTGAATTCATTTCTTTTAAAATTCATTAAATTAATTAAATAATTAAAAATAATAAATTCCTTTTAATTAATAATTAAATCAATTTAATAAAATATTAAATTGATTTGTCAAAATAGACTCTTATGATATAACATTGATCGGATTTAATTTTATAACATTATTAATTATTTTCTTTTGTCGACTTTTTTCAATATTAACTGAAAAATTATCCAATTGACATTGAAAAGAAAATCTAAAACATTATTAACAAGGAATAGCATCAATGTCTTTAATAAAGATAATAATCATTGCACATATTAGAAAACACGATACAAGTCAATAAAAAAAGTAGTTTACATCAGTCAAAAAATAATCTCCATAACATTAGCAATAACATGAAAATGATCCTAACAATGGAAATAAAAAAAAATAACTTCTATTAACAGAGAAAACCTAACTATTCTCGATCTAGAAATAGTTCTCCCTATATTGGTTAGATAAATCTTAACGTTGATAGATAAAATAAGTATGAAAATTTTTGATTGATCTCAGTAGAAGAACATTCTCAATGTTGACCGTGGAAATTCTCTTACTAATGTGTCAATTGGTAAATTGTTTTTAAATTGTTTGTGTATGCATATTAAATTTACTTCATTTCCATACATAATTGCATTATTTAGTTTATTTTATCATAAATGGTCTATTCTTTACACTTTTGGTTTTCTTGCTTAGTGTAAATAAATGTTTTCGGAGCATAAGGGATCTGGGAGGAATTCGGCAAACATTAAATTTAGAATCAAATAGAGGAATGTGGGTTTATTTTTATTTTAATAGGAGTTTGACCTAATAGCTGAGAAAGGATTTAGAAGAAAGATAATAAGGAAAAGAAAAAGGGAAATTTTGGTTGGAAGCAATTAAATCTAGGAGAAAAAGGCCAGTATTAGAGGTCGAGGCTACTTTTATACAACCAACTATTTCACCAAATTCAGGTTTTATTTTTTACATTATGCATTGCTAAATATCTTTTAGTTAAAATATTGATGTAATATTCTGAATTATATGTGTTAAATATTTTAATTTAAATGTGCTCCCTCTTACCCTTTCGTAGCTTTTTTTTTCGGCTTTGCAATACTCAAACTTTAGTATTTTATTGTATATGAGTTGAAGCATCCTTAAGTGTTCTAGTTAATTTTATTTATTTTTAGTTGATAAAAAAAGTATGTTAAATCTTTTGTATTGATGTTAAGTTATTCTAATTATTATAATGTTTTATCTCTGAATATACTTATCTATTTATTTACGAAAATTTTCATACTGGAAAATTGAAAATATTATTTGCCATTAGATAAAATAAACTAAGTTTTTATCCCAATTGAAAATTGAAAATGTTATTTTTATACTGTTGTGAATCCGTGTTGTTATCTACTCATTTATTAACACACAATCATTATAAATAACCACAGGCAAATAAAGTAAGCAAGCATAAATAAAGGATAACTTTTCTTACCTTGTGTGTTTTTCTTATTTATTATGGTTGAAGAGAAAGATGAAGCAAAAATACGAAACCCTAGATAATCTCAATAACTTAAAATCATAATCAAAATTAAACCCAAAATTAATTTAAATCAAAACCTCCCTTTTACTTCCTAAGATTATGAGATTCTAGTCCATTTATGGCTAGTAAAAAGGTTCATATTGATGAACTTATACTTCTCAGTTTTAATGTGAAGACAAAGTTGAAAAGAGTTAGGAAAGGGGAAGATTTTGAAATTTGGATGTTAGAAGAAGAACGTTGAACATTAAAGAGAAATATGAAATAAAGAAGAATAAGAATATTAAAGAAAATGAGAAACAAAGAAGCATATTCGATTTGGGTGGAAGTAAAGAAAGGAAGGAAAAAATTTATTAAATGAAATCTAAAAAATATTTAAATTTTAGATTGACGAATAGTACATTTTGCTTGCATACTTAATATATCTAAACTTTTATAAGGAAGTAATATACATTTTCTTTTTCAACTGATATTAAAAATTGATAATCACAAAACTGAATACATTGTGATTATAAATTTAATATTATTATTTTTTATTGATTTTCGCATATTGATAGAGCCTTTAATACATAAGTAAGTATTCAATTGTAAAACTTGTATTGAAGTATATTTGTTTACAACATAATTTTTATGCATTTGTTTAGTCTTATAAAACTAGTTTTTTTTTATCATAAAATAATATCTATCTACAAAATGATAAGTAGCAAACATTAATGTGTTTAGATAGAAAATTTTAAAAGAATATTTTTTTTTTTAAAGAATTTGAAATGTTTTATAATAAAATATGTTGTTTGAATAGGAAATTTCAAAAGAAAATAAAATCTTAAAATTTTATTAGAATAATTAAATCACTTAAAATTAGATAATTTTAAATTTCATACAAAAAAAAGTAAAAATTTAAATTTCTTCATATTTCTAAATTAATGTCGTTTCTCTTTGTATCTCTTCTTTATTCTATTTTAGTTAAAATGTCATTAACTTAACTAAAACCGAGACATTATTGGAGGTTATTTTGCGATCGATGCTAACTGAAATTTTTGTGTTGATGTCAGTACGAGTTATTTTGATATTTAAATTGTTAGCATTATTTTTTTTAATTACTATTATGTCTTGCTTAATATTAATTAAAGTTTTCCCGGTAAATGTCAGAGATATTATTTTTTTATAGATGTACATTATATTTTTTTTTTAATTTCACATCTGCTAATGATTTTTGATGATGTTTGCAGTATTAATTCTTACTATCTACACAAATATTATTCTTTCAAAATATTAAGTCAAAAAAACCCTCAACTATCAACGTCATAAAAATAATATTGCTTGATAAGAGTCTAAACAATTGTGGTTGACATCAATAAAAAACAATTGTGGTTGATGTCGATTAAGAATTTTTATTTTTTTTCAAAGATAAATTGCAAAAATGTTAACAAACTTTGATTGAAAAATAACAATTAAATATCAACTAAAAAATATCATATTTTTGAATTATTAACAATTATTTTATATTTAAATACTTTTTTCACATTTTGTGGTAATTGAAATACTATATTCAAATAAGAAAATTAAAATTCACTTAATTGGAATAATCTTATTCAAACAAAATATTTGAAAAATGAAACAATTTAAAATAAAATAAATTTAAATTTAACGTGTTTGAATATCTTTGAAATTATGAAATTCTCTACTTAAACACAAGGTAATAATAGTTGATAAGGTAATAATAGTTGATAGAGTATAGATTAATGATATTTTATGTCTTGAGTCTTTTTAGGAGAATATATATAGATAGTTTCTAGATTATTCAATTATGAGTCAACTAATATAAGAGATCATGATATTATTTCAAATAAAAAAAATTTAAAATTATTTTAAGAGTCATCTCCTTTATATATATATATATATATATATATATATATATATATATATATATATATATATATATATATATATATTATTTAACTTTTTTATTTATTCTCAATATAAAACTCGCACTTACACTTAAATTTTTAATACCATATATAAAAATTATTATTTTGTAGTTATTTATAATATAAGAGCTTGAATGTATTTTGGTTATTTCATGTACATTTATAGTGTCCTAAATAAGTTGAGAATTATTATATGATTATTTCGTATTGAGACAAATGCTCCACATTGTTTTTGTTGGACATTGTTGTTTCATAAAAAGGTATTTTTTTTTATTTTTTTACAAGTTGAGTTTGTTGATTTCCTTTGAATTCAATTGTTATGATTTTTATTGGCTTCTAAAATTGTAAAAAATAAATGTTAAAGATCTTTTATTTGAAAATAAAATTGATGAAAATGAGTTATTTAGAAAGTATATTTTTATATTTTTACATAAGGTCAAGATGGTATCTGCTAGACTGAAATTTTGAATGTTATCTATTATTTTTAATTATTCAATATATTCTTATGATATTTAAGATTAGGAAATCAAAAATGAAGATGTTGACCATTGTTCAAGTCAACTTGAAAATAAATGTGATAATAAATACATGTAATTAATAGATTTTATATATTATAATAACATCATTTATTTATATTATATGTAGTGGATTTTTACTAGTATGAATATATATTAATCCTAGGATTACCAATGAGATAATTGTTCAATTTACCTAATATATTTATTTACTAAATAATATTGTTGAATTCCTTAAAATGGGATGATATTAATGAATGGATTCATGGTTTTGGACAACCTAAATGCTAAACATTTCAACAAATCCATTTTTTAGACTAATTATAAAAAATAGATTTACAAAATAATTTTTTCTATTATAGTTAATTCTTATCCAAAATTCTTTAGAAAATAAAAGGTAACGTAATTAGAATATCATTTGAATAAATTATAGACATGATATATGATAAAAGATTATTATTGCAACTCGTTTTCTTCATTATAGCTTTTATCTGTTTAAATTTTATTCTTCTTTTATCTTTTCACCCACTTGCACTGTGTGTTTATGCTTTTTTTTTTTTTCACATTCTTTTTTCACCATTTTCTATTCATTCAACTATTTTATATCATTTTTCTCATTTTATTTGCAAGGTTTTTTCATTCATTTCACCTCCTACCGTTGTATTAGTTTTAGTATTTATTTTAAGTTACCAAATAGTGTATAAGGTCGGCTAATTTATTATAATAGTATAATTTTTTTCCTAAATTACCAAAAAGGTACAAAAAAAAATTTTATTATGGATTTGGGTAAGTCGTATGGCATGGTGGCAAGATGGTATGAAGAAGTCGTACCACATTGTGGCGAATTTTACTGCGGCAAAAAAGTCGTACGGCAGGATGACGACTTCTTGCTTAAAGTCGTACCACGTGTGACGACTTCTTTGGCCACATTTGCAAAGAAGTCGTGCCACGTGGCAGCGCCTTCTTTGGTGGAAATTGCACAGAAGTCTCCGCCATGTGGTACGACTTCTTTGCAAATGTGGCAAAAGAAGTCTCCGCCACGTCATATGACTTCTTTGCAAATGTGACAAAACAAGTCTCCTCCACGTGTGACGACTTCTTTGTTTTTCATTTCATACTTCTTCTCTCAACCGTGAATTTCAATGCAATGCCGCAGCATTCTGAGTCACCAGATGTATATTTACTGTAATTACATTTACCAGCTTCATTGTTAGTTAGATTAATTTGGTTAGTTTATATTTAGATCTAAATCTCGTCACGGCGGCATCATTCCTTTGGTAAGAAACTCATAATTCTTAACTGATACGATAAACTTTTAATACTCCCTCTCTGCCATGAAAAGCTTGTTCTACATGAAATTTTACTATAATGTATTTTATGAAAATATTATAAACTTTTTTTACTATAACGTGTTTTACATAGAAGTTTATTTAAATATTTTTTTCCTCTTGCATGTTTTCCCAACAACTAATTTACAAGTTTATACAACGCACAAGTCCCTAATTTTTTTGTTAATTCAAAATAATTTTAAGAATGTATAATTATTTAAACAAATACTTATCAATGTTGTTTTAATGTAATTTTAAAGAGGCAAATTATACTTTAATAAGTTTACACCCTGTTTTAATTAATTCTCAAACTTTATCCCTTTTACAAATAAATACTTTAAATTATAATTTAATTTTAATTAATTATTGAACTTTTGTTGTTTTCATAAATAGACATATAGAATTTATTTTTAGTCTTATTAATTTTTAAATCTTGTCGTTTATATATAAATATGTTTTATAGTAAGTTTGAGTTAAATCGTTTGGATCAAACATCATAAATTCATTAATTTTTCTTCTTTTTGTTATAATTCATTTTATAAATTAAAACAAAAGCGTAGAAGATAAAAAATTTCTTTAAGAAATTATATTAAATAGTTGTAAAATATTTTTTGTCAGTTTTAATGAATGTGTAAATATTGTGGTGCTACTGAAAAAAAAATATAAACGTCAATATTTAGTTTTGCATGTTATAAATACAATGTATACCATTTTTTGGTACATGTATTTTGCTACAATTATTTTCTACAATGTTACAAAATAATTTAGCAAGCTAAAACAATATAAAATATTTAAAAATAACAATTTAAATGGTAATGAAATATATTCTATTCATTGCTTAAGTAATGTAATTTTTTATTCAAAATATGGATAATACTCACACTAATTTAGATATAAATATGGACAATATTAATTTTGTAAATTTTAATAAAAAATATGTCTTAATATGGATAATACTCACACTAATTTAGATATAAATATGGACACTATTAACTTTGTAAATTTTAATAAAAAACCAATAATATATAAATATGGATCTTAAACTCTTGTCATCCAGTAACAAATATTGAGTAAGTAAATGAAAATGATAAATATATTATTAAATTGCATAATATGTTTTACAAATGAGCATAACTTATTGCCGATGTGGGCAATTGGTCC
>Ga0209489_109112_pt1 | contig 12696 bp, 6 predicted proteins | sample SiratrowhiteBW_FD_187527 | JGI IMG/M metagenome (GOLD analysis project Ga0209489, IMG submission 187527) | Root nodule microbial communities of legume samples collected from California, USA - Siratro white BW (SPAdes) (version 2) | ecosystem: Host-associated > Plants > Roots > Nodule | place: USA... | reverse complement strand
AATAAATATATATATATATATATATATATATATATATATATATATATATTATTTTTATAAAAAATAAGTTCCTAAACATAATCGATTTTACTTTTTGAAGGTAGTAAATTTGTCATACAAGTTCTAATATCCTTAGCATTATTATACTGAAAAAAAAAATATTAACTGTTAAAGACTTAAAGCATACCAGTGAGGTAAAATATGAAAGGTAACACAAAATCTCCTAAATTTAATGTTCTTCACTTTGTTCTTCTTGTCCATTATCCATAACATAAACATATGATCAACATTTCGTTCATTATTGCAGTGTAATTGTCATCGTCCACTAATTCCTAAACTGATTATGATTTGATGGAATGACTGTGACACAGAGACTAACAACCTACTGGGATTTTCTTACCAATTGGCCCCCCATTTTCTGCATGAACACATGATGCATGATTGAAAAAGGGAGCTTAAAGGTTCAAGAAAAAGTTCACTTCTTTTGGCACAAATCTTTTGTATCATTAGTTGTTCCATGCTGGTTCATCCTTTTCTAAATGGCACAACTAGATTTCCAACTTTAAATTTCATAAATTGATACTTTATTTTTATTTCCCATAATTATCATTGAGGTATTCATCGTCAAGGCTGGATAAAAATCAATTTAATGGATGTGCTTAAATTTGTGATTTAAGATAAGTTTATTCTATGTTTAATATAAATGTCTCTTATATAGATGAACTATATATGCATTCTTATATATGTTAGTAACTTTTGTCTTTACAATAAAATATTCAAGTGGCTCAAATGGGGCACCCTCTCTATTATGATCATAAAAGAAAAAGTCTAGAAATCATTTACTACTTTTAAGTGCGCCATTGAAAGGGTATCAATATAATGTGTTGGTAAGGTACAAAAGTCAAAATTGGTGAGTTTTCTTGCCTCCTATATTTATGTGCATCAACCTATGACAGTTTCTTTTTCTTGCTTGTGAGAAATTCTGTGCAAAAGGCCCAAATGGCAATAATTTAAAGCAAATGGTTGAGGACAACCATAAGAGAGAGAAAAACCGACACAGCCTTTAACTGATAGAAAATAACTACTTAAAAGCTGTTACATGTTGAAACTTTCTTTGAACTTTAAAATTATTTATGGGATGTTGAACGGTTCTGTGGTTCCAGAAGAAACGGTGTATTTGGTTACAGCAGTCACAGATTCGACGAGTATAGAAAAACAATAATATATTTGACTTAGCCACACACACAGGTCTCTTGCCAAAGGTGACCCTAAGGAATTGTGTATTGTTCAGGAAAATGTTTTATGAGATCCAAAATGGTCATTAATGTCTAGAAAGAGAAAAATAGAAGAAAAGAAAAATCAGATATATATAAACATTAAAAAAGTTTATGCTGGTTTAAAGTTTATTAGTAAAATTGAAAATGAACAGTTATCATTTCAGAAAAAAAAAATATATATGATGTTGGTTGTGCAGAGAATCAGTAAAATAACTTAGCAAATAACTCTTCACAAATAAGGAAAATGAGCAACATTTATTCTTCTGTTCCAAAGAAATAAATAGTTATCCATTATAAAATGGTAGATGCGTTATCAGATTATCTAAAAGTAGGTTCAACTCAAGAAAACCTTAACATTTTATCAAGTGAAATCAGTGCTAATTACCCATCAAATTTTATGAAGTGAAAGAGAAGAACACATTGTGGAGTGAAAGAATATATGAATGCCACTGTACCCTTTTGTAACTCTGCATTTCTTTTGCAAGGAAGGGAATTGTATACACCAAGCCTTTTGTTTTGTGAAAAGGGAAAATGAAGAAAAGTATACACTATGCAGTACATTGAACTGGTTCTGCATAGGGACTGATTAGAGCACTTTATTATTCACTCTTGTATCTCCTTCCTCTTCTCTAATATGATCAACCACACCAAAAAACCTCACTGTACAAACTATAAACAAATACCACAAGACACAACTCAAAAAATCTGTTCAATTACCTGTGTTAAACTAAATGTCATCATTGTCACTCACATTGATCCTACAGGATTGTCTCTCTTCAAAGATACCTGTGATTGTGAATTTGATCCAAAAAGTGGGAACTAGTAGCAGCAGATGGGGCAACGGATTAGGCCATTTTCATTGCAGTCAGGGCAACGTTGGAATCCATACTCACCAACCTCACCTTCATCTTCTTCTTCATCATCATCATAACCTTCATAGTAGATTTTACAACTTCCATAACAAGTTTCACATGGCACAAACCTTATATCCCCACAAGCCTCACATACTCCCTCATCATCAACCTTGTCTTTGATCTTCTCACAACGATCAAGCAATTTCTCAAGTTTCCCATCCTCATGCAGTTGTTGAATTTCCTCTGCTCCACCAATGTAGTTCCTCCCTATAAACACCCTTGGCAATCCTAATCCACCCATACCATATCCATGACCCAATAGCTCTTTGAGCTCCTCCTTGAACCCTGAATGCATTGACACATCTCTCTCATCCACCCTCACACCTAACCCCTTCAGAATTAGCCTCACATGGCATGAATCCTCGTATGTCTTTCTCACACCACGCAAGCTTGTGAAATACAACACCACCTTGTCCTTCCCAAATGGGGTAGCCTTCAAATCCACCACAGCATCATCATCATCATCATTGCTGATCTTGTTCTCTTCCTCAATAGAAAACCCCTTTTGCAATGATTCATCTGATGAGGAAACAACAACCATTTGAGGGTCATCCAAATCTGAAGCTGCAGCCCTGAGACCCGAACAACCATTTGATCGCTCCTCCTCACTCTTCTGATGCCATATTGATTTGGTTGAATTATTGGGTGGATCATCAACATGGCCTTTGATATTGACATCAAAAGAGAAACTCTTGAAGTGCTTTGGTGATCTAAAAGGGCTTGTGTCTTCAAGGCCTTCCATCAGTTCCCATGTGTTGATAGTCTCTGGCTCACAAGGTGGTGTTGAGATTGGAGTCTTGAGGATTGCTTTTGGCACCATTTGCTCAATCATTTCAGACCATGTCTTTTCCCCTCTCTCCTCCTTTCCCTTTTCCTCCTCCTCCTCCTCCTCATCATCATTCTGGGGCATGAAACTGTCACTGTCAATGACCTTGCCACTGGGAAGCCTCAAACCATTGCCATGGTTGATGAGGGGCACCTGGTCCAGAGACCCTAGAGTGGTTGATGTCAATGCCACAACATGGTAACTGTCTCCTTTGCTTTGAGGAGGGTGATGTACATGCACAGAGAAGCTTCTAGGCATAGAGGAATAATAAGGGGCGTCGCAATGACAATGTTGACACCCCTTTGGCTTGGAATTAGCACAACCCATAATTCTCACACAGAAACACAAATCTGAATTGGTAAACAAACAAACACAGGCAAGGCAAAAAAAGAAAAAAACAAAACTTTGTTTGGGGAATCAAAAACACCCCACAAACAACCACAAACCCAGTTCACTCAAACCAAAAAGAAAACTGAAAAAAGGTAAAATAAGAAACTTTGCACAAAATTTGATGATGGGGTTCGTTCATATACCAGAAATGGCGATTCCAGATAAGGAATTTGAGTGGTTAATTACATTTGGATGGAAGAACAAGAAGAAGATGAAGAGAAAAAACTCACACACACACGCGGATGGAAATGAAAAGGAAGATGTGATGGAACCAGAAATGAATCGAAAGTCAAACAAAGAGGGCGAGAAATCAATCATTCAACAACCATTCATCACCAAAACCCCACACGCTCACTCTCTCTTTCTATAGTTTTAGAGAGAGAAAACAGAAACCATAAACAGATTCTTAGGACGTAACTTCTGAGGAAGAGAAGTTTATATGTTTAGACACGACACAAATCACAGAACTCAAAAACAAACTGCAGTTTAAGGTATAATATTCCACTTCCATGAATCACCTTTTCAGTAATAGATATTGTTTTAAGAATATTATTCAGTAAACATCTGTGATAGATTTTAATGATTTAAGAAAAAATTAAATTTATTTAATTAAACAAATAAATGTAAAAAAAAAAATGAATTAGGAATACACAGTTATAAGTTATGCTAGGATGTAATTTCTATTTCTATCAAATATAAGATAATCCATCTTTTATTATTACATGTGTAAACGGTAAACAAACATAAATATCTTAATCCCTTACGTTTTTTTCTTTTTAATTTATTGTGAAGAAAAAAGAATTTAATACATGGGTGTATTTAAAATATTTTAAAAGACTCCTTTTTATAAAAAAAAATATTGGAATATTTAATCAAAATTTTTAAAGATTAAGAAAAGGTATAGCATTCAACGTAATTTATATTTTTTTAAGGACAACATATTTAATGGTATTGAATTAATATGTTAAAAGATTAGAAAAAGTTACATGATATTTGTACCTTAACGTTTTTTCACCCCTTGGATGAAGTTCGTTATCGATCAAAGTAGTTATGGACTGATTAATAGACTCGTAAGATTGACATAAAATTGATAAGTTGATATTAAATTTATAATCAATCGAATTAGTTGAAGACTAACCTTATGAGAGTCTCATGGGATGTTTTTGGGTTGGGTAGTAAGAATTTTATACCGATATTCTGTTATTAAATAAAAACAAAACAAACTTTTATCTATTTGTTACTCGATTTGCATTAAATTGTTTTTTTTTCTAGTATTTAGGAATTTCTCTAGAACTTATAAAAAAACTTTAATCAATCTCAAATTTCCTATAAATACGAGGGATCTCATGGTGGAAAAGGTAAACTGCAATAATTATAATCACATTAGAAAAGAAAAAAAGTACTTTCTATTTCAATCTTTAGAAAAGTGAAAAAGTACTTTCTATTTCAATCTATAGATGAGAATTAGTAAAAAAAAATGAAATGATTATTAAAATGAAGTACAAAAGGATTATTTGAACTCTTTATACAAAATAACTACAAAGATGTGTATTTAATTGCTATCGTACCTATAGAGGAATATATATGAGAGAAAAATCTTTAATCAACATCAATTTTTCTATATAAATATGAGTAACCTCATATTCAAAAGGGTAAATTGCAATAATTATAATTTATAATTATATTATAAACAAATATTTGAAAAAGAAGGACTTTTCATTTTAATTTATAGGTAGGGAGTCGCCACTATATAATTGCCTTCATATTGTTGACTACTTCTATGCCCCTCTATGTATTGCTATTTAGAATTTCATATAGTAATCTTTTTAAATAACAATGTTGTTCATCAAAAGTGGTGGTTGGCAACCCTTTTCGATAACCTTCCATTCTGTTGTGACTTACACATCATGTTGTAACATGTATCTTTCAACAGTCACTTCCAATGTATGTAGTCATTTTTAATGTTCTATAGCTAATAACCATAATGAACGTAGATATTTTTGTTGTTTCTGTCTTATGTTGTCTTCTTGAGAAACTATGATGACATTTTTTTCTCCATGACTTGTATTAATACTCAACAACTACACAGATTTAGAGATCTCTTATAAATATGTTCAAGTTGTGAGTCTTATGTTTAAACTCAATCTAAGTCTTAATCTCAATTATAGTCTCGGTCTCAATCTCAAATATGGTCCAATCTTAGTCTTAGTAATTGTCACACCCTGCACATTTATGTTTCTATTTTGGTTTCCTCTACTCTATTCCATTGTTAACTATATCAGTCACGAATATGCATATTTCTTTCCTCCCAAAAGTTCCACTTTCTCTGCCAATGTTCCTTAACCATGTTATTTATCACATGTTTACTTATATTATCTTTGCCTAGAACGCACTACTACTGTGTAGTTACTATATGGGTATATTGTTATTCCTATCCTTAGCCCTGTTCACTTCATTACCTTAAACTTCAAAGAGTTCTTAAAATTACATTAGGCATAGACATCATTCTGGATATGAGAACACAACTCTTGACCATTTATGTTTTATCCATAGTCATGCATTCAGTTGAGTCATGCACTATATTTCCTCTATGTCTATCGTCCTTTATCTAAATAGTATCTTGTTCCTGTGATTTCAAATTTCCCAACTTATTGTTAACCACATACACTTCCAAGTTATATTTTGTTTATCATTTAACTGCAAGCTACAGTAAAAGTTAGCCTTAAGTTTATTATAGTGTATTGAGATTGTTCTTACCCATCTATCACATAACTCCTATATTCTCTTAGATATTCTACAAGTAAAAAATATGTGGTATGTTATCTCTTCTCTTTCCTTACAAATTTAATACCTAATATCCATTGTCATCCCTTTTTATTAAATTGACCTTTGTTGGTATCTTATTTAAGAACATTCGTCAAGCAAAAAATTGTGGGTTGGAAAAGTTTTTAGGCTTCAAACAATTTTAAAGCACTTTTGTTTTCTACAACTAGGTTGTGTTGCAGTACCTCATGCTGATTTGATTGAGAAAATTCTATCGACATCTTCTTTCAACACCATTCATTATTCTTATCTATTCTGAAATTTAGCTTTAACTAGATACAATAATTCTCTTTCTTGTTATGTTTCCCACACTAATATCTTTTGTCTCCATGGTATTTTCCACTTCTAGTTTTCTTATGACCAAACCTCATGTCCCTTATTCTTTTATCCTTAGAATATGAAATTGTGCATAAACTAAGAAACTTTTGATCAAGTGGCCTTCCTTCTACTCACACATCCTTCGAGAATTTGGTCTTGTCACTCGAACCTAGTTTCCATTCAATATTGTTATCAAACCACTTACCTAGTTGTCCGTCCTCACAACTTTTTACATAAAATTCCACTAGCATGATCATTTCCTAACTATGCCAAGCTTATTTAAATTCCTTCATGTACCATACATAGATTCTAAAATTTCCTTCAATAACATCATTTTCCACTCCTAATCTCCATTTCCACTTTGTCAATAAGACAATATAAAATTTTTCAATGTCTCCTATACCTAACCCCTCTTGATCTTTGGATTTATATATTATTTCCCATTTAACCCAAGATCGCTCTCCCAGCCTTGAGTCTATCAATGGGAAGAAGACTAAATGCCTATATGGAAGGTTTATAGGTTTTCCAAATATTATGTTGCTTCAATAGTTTGTAGTGAAGGATCATATCTCATTGTATGCTTTCACATGTCTATATATTACTGACTTATCTTCTAAACACATTTGATCATTTAAAGTAAAATTAACTTTACATTTCTTTATGGCTTATTTTCTAAACACATTTGGTCATTTAAAGTGAAATTAAATAAAAAAAAACTCCACATTTCTTTATTTTCCTTTTTAAGACAATGAAAACTGCTTCACAACTTTAACAACTCTTTTTATGATCATGTTTATATTTATTCATATAACAAATTTTGTTAAGCTAATACTTTTTTTTTAAAGAGATGACAATAAATTTTAAATGGATGGAAAATTTTTGCATCAATTTGGTCCACCATGGTCTTAAGATTTTATTTATAAAGTGCTCTAACAATTTTTATCGATCTTCTTAGATAATTTATTATTTAAGTAGTTTCTTATTAAAATATATGATAATCTTAAATATATATATATATATATATATATATATATATATATAATTTATGATACTATGAAACAAATACCAGAAAAGAGGCTAAACATAAAAAACTGCATGTTTTTAAAACTACAAAATCCATAAACCAAAATATTTACCCAACTAATTCAACCAAGTATCAACACATCATTTATAAATTTTCCTATAAAGATTTAGCGTCTTATTTAATATCGTTGAATTTGTAATATTAATAATTATATTAAAAAATATATGTAACTATGTCTTTTCATATTAAAAACTATATAACCATTATTTCTTATTTAATTTAATTGTGCATTTTATTTATAATTGTTTCACAATGTTACACTCAAGTTATTCTTTTATTACCAAGTTTTCAAGTTTCTTAAAATATATAAAAAATTTAAAAATAAAATAGTAAATATCTAGAATGGATTTTTGTAATAAAATTTACAAAACAATAATAATAGTTTGGTAAACTATATAAGAATGAATAAAAAATGCAATGGAAGTTCCTTACTTGCACTCTCGTTGTATTTGTAGTTGTTGCCACGTTATCTTTGATGTGTCACATTGCAGACTTCTGGAGAGAACAGTAGCATCATTCTGCAATTTCTGGCGCGTGGGGCCCGCTTGCAGTTTCGCATTCTTTTGTTTAGCTGGCTTTTACCACCGACATTATAAGATTATTTTATTTTAATTTTTAGATTTATCATTTTTCTTTTTAAATTTTTCTTAATCCTTAATTAAAATTTTAACTAATGTCGAGTACAAATTTTTTCACAGTGATATTGTTGACTCAATAATTTGTCAGATTATGCAGAAGTTAGCAAAATAGTTACCTGAAAAAAATAAACAAAGTAATTATGTTGTGAATTTTGTTATCAATGATCACGTCTCGATTATGTCGTTGTCGATTGGTGTAAATAAATGATAACTTAAAAATGGAGTTTATAGAAAAAAAAATGTAATTATTAGATGAGACTTCTAAATAATGTGATATTTTTCTGGTGTGAATATGATTGTTACATCATAGTTAACTTTATTACTTTAAAACAGATAAAAAAAATATTATAACAAATTGAGAATAAGACAAATTAAAATTTTGAATAAGGTCTAAAAAATATTTTTGAAAAATTTTAACGACAACAAATCGTGTTATTTTAACCTCAATATATATATATATATATATATATATATATATATAAAGAAGTAATAAATCGTATATTTCAACCAAACGCATGTTTCTATGTTTCCAAAATGAAAAACATATTGGTATCAATTAATTCACTATAAAATACATATTTTTCTAAATATATTTTTGAAATGTTTAATTTATAATTTTTTAAAGAAAGCCGTGCACCTGGTTATAGATATGAAAATTGAAGTAATTTGGTAAGGAGTATACAGAGTGGGGGAAATGATTTGCCGAAGACTAATAATGTTCTTAGTTTAATATTCCATGAATTTTTTGAAATACGATGTATGTTCCTCATACATCTATCTATCGTTAATAAAACAATTTTAAGTTTAACAAAGTATCAAATTTAATAGTCTATTTTAATCCAATAATTAAGAGGATATTGAAATTTGTTTGGATGATAATTTATAAAGCATTTCACTTGTATTTACTAACATTTTAAGAAAATATGTAAGAAAATTATATTCTTGTAATATTGATATGGCTATTTCTAAATCGATTATTTGCAGATAAGTTACATTCTAAATCAATTATTTCTAATTTAATTGTTTTATTTCCATCTTGGAGCTTCAAACTATAACTCATGAATTGGTTTGCCTTGTTTTCTTAACTCACTTCTCCAAAAATTATCCCCTTCACATACCTTTATTACATTATTATTTATAGTCTTGATTTTTATTATTTTTTGGGTCTTCTCATGTTTTTCCAAATTAATATCCATTCAAATTAACACCTCCATACACTTATTACTAAAATAAAAAGTATTAAAATTGAAAAGCATGAAATTATCCAAAATGAGAATGTGATATTCACACGTGGGTGTGATGTATGGAGAATGGGGCATCACATAATTGAAAACTCATTTTTGTGATACACAAGACATGAGGGCACGTGCGAATGGCTCTTTCCAGCTTTCTCATGTTGTGTTGCCCTAGCTATGGTTATTATCATCGGACATTGCCTCTCTAATAATCATGAATGCACTTGTTTGGGGAACCATTTTCATTCACCCTCATCATTCATTCATCCACACTTTCAACTTTTCTTTCCTTTTAGTCTTTCTTATATTAGTAAATAGTGTTCTGCTTTTCTTTTGGGGTTCACGTTTCTCTTATTAGATGAATTATCTTTTTCTATTCATCCACATTCATCTTCACGACTTTACTCTCAACTTTTGCTTTGATCTTCCATCTACGATATCCTCAGGTTTCTTTGACATGTTAATTTCGATTATATATGTAAACAAAAGTTTAAATTTTATAATTGTTAATGTAATTTTTTAACAATTAACTAATTAAAAATCATTATATATTAGGTATAACTTTTTGTGCAAAACCCTCCCATACACTTCAAAAAATTAGGACTCACATACACAAACTTAAGAAGAAAAAGTTCAACTAAAAACTCTTACAAATTCAAGATAATTATTACTCTAGCAAAGAAACTTAACAAAAAATGTATATGACTAAAAAAAAAAAAAAACAAGAAACTCAAAATGATATTCACTTGTCCTAAGAAAATGAGTTTTAAAACTTTTATGATAAAGAAAAATTTTATGATATTAGTTCTAATCGTCCAACGAAATTCATCTATCGTGTTCATTTATCGTTTAAGATTTAAGGTTATCTTAAATCTTAAATTCTAATCGTCTAACAAATAAAGTTCACCTATCGTTTATTTAAATAAAAAACGTTCATGAAAAACTCAAACAAAAAAACTTATCTTTAACTCTAGAAAATGAAATGTACATAACATCTTTAATTTTTTACGCAAATTATTATATACCTTCATTGGATAATTAAAAAAGAAATTTTTGATATGACATTGACAAATTTCGATCTAACAAAATTATACTTATTAATTGTGTTTTACAAAATAAATGTATCTTGGTTATTTTTGGCTAAAGTTATGTCTCAATTAGGCTTAGTGGTGGAAGGGTTAGGTTTTAGATTGACTTAGGTGGGGTCTTAGATAAGTATTAAAGGTTTTCTTAGAGGAAAAATCTGACTGGATGAATTTGTGGAAGCTAATGTAATAGTAGGTGAGATTTGTTGCGGAATAGTAGGGAAGATATTGATCTAGATTTAATAAATTTAATATGAGATTTGGGCAGGAAAAATGTTAAAAGAAAAAGATCGATAATGTGATGGTGGTGGCAATATTTCTTATTTGATTCTTAAAAAGGCACAAGAGTGTGGTTCGGAGTGTAGGATGAGTTAGTCTTTTAAAATCTTTGAGTTATTTTTGGGAAGCTTTAGATGGTAGAAATATAAAGAATGAAAACTTAGTAACAACACATAAAGAATGCAAGATGACTTGGATAAACTAAAAGAAGTTAAGAAACTATTATGACATAATGATAAATAATAGTTGTGAAGGGAAAGGAAAATGTTAGAGTAAAAATAATTACAAAATTAATATTATAATGATGATAAAGGGTTTAGTTTTTTTGTAACTTTTATAAATTAGAACATATAAAGAATGTAAGGAGACTGATAAGAACTCAATAAAGTTGAAAAACTATTGTGACTTAGTGATAAATAATGGATGTGAAAGCAAAGGAAAAGGTTCGAGTAAAAAAAATAAAAGATTGCAAAATAAAAATTGTAATAATTATAAAGAATTTAAGAAAGTAATTGGTGGTTATTATGTTCAAAATTTTATTTTTTAAAAACGTTTTAAATAAATAATGTTAATAATCTAAACACTAACTTGTTAATGTGTACAAGTATTTATGGTCCTATCAAGAGAAGGTTCCAAAATAAGTTATTTAAAGAAAACATATAAAATTTGTCTTGATTTTTGTTAATAATTTAGTATCAAATAAATTATTAAATAACTTAAAAAATAAAATAAAATAAAAAATTCTAACAATTATAAATGTATTAGCATCGGAATTTTTTGGTAATCAAGATCATAAAAAAATGGATGCCAAGTTAACCATGACACTAAAATTTTCTATACTTGAAATCTGTGAACCAAAATCCAACAATCAAAACTACATAAATCAAAATACTTTGTTTTTAAAATCATAACCAAAATCGAGTAATTAAAACTGAGAGCCAAATTGTCGACGTATTAAATTAGAGGAAGTAAAGATACAATTAAATCCAATATCTGTATTGATAATCTAATTTCAATTTGACAAGATTTATATTAACTATTTTCTTCTTTTGGGTAGTTAAATGTCTTGAAGTTTGCACGTGGGAATGTGGGACACACATTATCTATATAAACATCCATTTTCCATATGATTCACTGTGATTTTTTGGGAATGAAATAATGTTAGCAGTAGCTGTGATTGTCTTGAGCTTGTCCATATGAATGACTGAAAAATGTCTATATACAAAGACTTGGATAAGATCACACTTTTTCAATATTTCTCCTCTTTTAATAAAAAGATTTTCATTGTCACAGAAATCTAAACCTGAATTCGAGGTCACGATTCATCAAAAAACCAAGAACTCGGATGTACATGCAAATATATGTGATTTTCAAAAAATATTTCCAGATGATATGGTTTATATGTTCGGGTGCGTTGAATGTTGTTGAATGAGTAATTTTTACTATATTTTTTGAATTTGAATATCTTTTAATTAGAGTTAAAGATTAGATATTTTTTATGGATTTTTGTATGTACATATTAAGAACTCTTTTAAGACTATACATTTCAGATATAATTAAGGTTATTAATCAATTATATACCGTCATGTTGGTTTTGCTATATTTTTCTAAGATATTTAATTATTCGCGTAATTTATTTTTGAGTTATATATATATATATATATATACGCACACACACACCAATGCTTAACTATTTACTTAAAAAAATATTCATATATAATATTTTATTGTCTTTTGCGTAAGACTCTTTTAATAAGAAAAAACTTAAGTTATACGTGACATAAGGATGAGACCATAAATTGATCTATTTAATTTATTAATAAAAAT
>Ga0209489_109111_pt1 | contig 12697 bp, 5 predicted proteins | sample SiratrowhiteBW_FD_187527 | JGI IMG/M metagenome (GOLD analysis project Ga0209489, IMG submission 187527) | Root nodule microbial communities of legume samples collected from California, USA - Siratro white BW (SPAdes) (version 2) | ecosystem: Host-associated > Plants > Roots > Nodule | place: USA... | reverse complement strand
AAAAAAAAAAAAAAAAAAAAGCATAGAGCAGTTGCTCTTGCCGTATATTAAAGGCATAGGAGCGTGGTTATAATCGCTTAGTGTCTCAGACCCATCTCTTCTAAAATCCAGGGTCTCTTCTTCTCTTTTTATGTTATGTTCATATGTTTTTATTTTATGATTTATGATATCTATACTATAAGCTTGTTCCTCTGACCTATATCAAGTTTCTCGTTCTAGTAAACTAATTCAAAGGCCACTGATCCGTTTGTTTTGAAGAAGATCAACGCCTGTTTAACTTCTTTTTCGATTTCTTTTGTTTATTAACTGTTTGATCCGAATTCGGTGTCGTTTCGTGTGATCCGTTGAATCTGAATGGACGCCGTTTTGACGCCTCAGGCTCCCAACAAGAACATCAGAATGCAGACTCCAAAGAAAACCGGAGGAGGTAATTTCAATTCTTACAAACGCTCTGAGAATTTTGACACGTATGCAGGTCTCTTGAACCCTCCTCCTTCACGCGCCGTCTCCTTCTCCTACTCTCACCCCCTCTCAGCTTCTTCTCTCTTCAATCACCATCGCCAGGCGCAACAACAACCACAACCACCGCTGCTTCCTCTTCCTCGCGCTTCCCGAAGCGTTCGAAGCAGAGACTCCTCTCTGACGCCGAAGAAATCGAAGGCAACGAAGCGAGAGGAAGCGAAGAAGAGATCCGCGACGCAGTTTCTTATTGCGGCTTCTCAAAACCCCTGGGGACCCGATCCCAAGGACCTTCCCAGACAGGTCCTGGGGATGGGAAACGACAACGACGTCGTTTCGGCCTCCGTTTTTAATTTGGCTCCGCCTCCCAGTAGTTTGCCGTTGCCCAACTTTTCTCTCAGATCGAAACTCGGTTGCAACGCGGAAGAAGCCGCCGCCGCCGCCGGTGGCGTTGATGACGGAGCAACCAACAATCTCCGGCGACTTCTACGCCTCCGCTGATGTTGCTAAATCTCTCTCTCTATCTGTCTCTCTATCTCTCTCGTGGTTGTGCGATGGATCGTGTGTAGCATGAACACGAACATGAACGTGCTTAGTTTGTTGGGTGACGTTACTTGACTCTTACACCTACCATTAGTTTACAAGGGTGTATTATGTGTAAATAAAAGAATCGGCGAGGGTAAATTGCTGATTGGGGGTGTTGGTGAATATAATATGCTTTGTTTTGTTTTGTTGTGTTAGTTGAAGCTGTGCACCGCCTATGGTTTTTTTGAATGGGATGCACAGAATCCATGATTTGTGTAGTTCTTTGGATGTCAACTTTTGTATGTATCATCCGTTTGGGCTAAAAAATCAGTTCCATATTATGTGTATTTCTCTTTGCATCGTTTTTTCTTCTTCTCATATTTTGCTACATAATATGTATAAATTGGTCTACCACCGTAATAGCATTTGGAGAGTTTTTTCATCCTACAAAAGGAAAAAGGAGGAGATAAGAACTTACTGACAGAACAATCCGTGTTTATGTTGACGCTTAAGCAATGGGGAATTATTAGCCTTGGTGATTAGCATCAAATGAGATAAAAGAATACATAAACTCTTAGAAAGGTTAACTTGATTAAATTTAATTTCAAGACCTGGATATCTGTGTGAAGAGGACTGGGTAGGGAATTTGTTTCGGTCTATGATTTAATCTTTTTAGACAAAAATTATTTACAATAAAGAGATGTCACTCTTTGCATTTTACATGTGAGTTATGTAAAGTGCCACTAAAATAAGTTCGCACTGGATTTATATCTAAATTTTTGTTAAAATATTAATTAGCCTAATTTTACAAAAATGTTATTAAATTTTACATGTTCAATTTTATATTGACAATTAAATTCTAAGTTTATAATTGATTAATTTGAGTTGGAAGTAATTTTAAATAATTTGTGTTAAATAAAATATGTATAATAAATTTAATATTTTTTTAGAATAAATTAGAGAATAAGAATATATAAACATTCAATTACCTGAATTCGTTGTGTGCACCGCTCTATTTGTCTGCTGTCCTTTTGTTTACCTACTTTACATATATGTATATATATTATACCATATAAATGTATTTCAGATAATCATTTTATATTAAATTAAATACATGGTTGACTCATTTTACATTAAATGCATGGATGACACAGGGTAGTTTTGTCATAAAAAAAATATTACATATAAGTATAAATCATAACTAATATTATAAAATTAATTTCTGTTATAAAATCATAATAAAGTAATAGGGGTCAAAAGCTCTATAGGCCCAATATAATGCCTATAAATACAGTTTCGGACACTTTAAACAAGGTATTTCTAAATTTTGATTTACATACTTGCACACTCTAACCCTAAACTGATTTGAGCATCAGAGTGTCTGCAGACTCTCTCCCGAGACGGGGGGACATGAAATGAAACTATCCCTCGCCCCGATACGGGGACATGAAATGGAACTATCCCTCGCGAGACAAAGCAAACGGGGGTGGAATGGAAAGCGAGACGGGGGACATACGAGACGGGGGGACGTGGAATGGAATGGAACGATCTCTCGCGAGACAAGACGATGGGACGTGAAATGAAATGGAACAGAACTATCCCTCCCGAGACATTATTGTTGTTGGAGCCAACCGGTCCCTTGTGATAATATACTCTTTTTTTGGATTACATCCATTATCTCAAGTTTTTGATCAAACTAATCCATAGACCGAAATAGTTCATGGGAGAAAATTGAGTTATTTGGGCCCTGGAGGATTGACGGGGCGAACTGCGAGTTTTCGAATACGAGATATCCACCCTAGTCACTATGGACGCATTTGTCCAATTGACACGTCTAAAGGAATCAATGTTTGACTTATTGGATCTCTAGCAATTCATGCGAGGATTGGTATTTGGGGGACCGTAGAAAGTCCATTTTTTGAAATATCCAAGAGATAAAAAAGAATATGCATGCTTTATTTATCACCAAGTATAGATGAATACTATATGGTAACAATAGGAAATTTAATGTTCTGGTAAATTATGGCCAATACCTGGTATATAGGCAGTAATTTCAAATCCAGATGTTAAGTGTACTCTAGCAACTTTACATAAGGCAGAGTTTGGGTGTAATAGTGGAAAAGTTGACAGATAAGTCACCCTTACTGCCACTCTACAAAATCGTACATGAGATTTCACTCCATATGGCTCCTTGTTCAATTTTTTTTTGAAGTCATTGGATCTGAAGACATTATTATTATTATAGCCCACCAGTCCCTTGTGATAGTACACGGAAGACATTATTATTACTAAAGCCAACCGGTCCCTTACGATGTGATATATATTAGGTAGAAATTATTAAAACAGTGCCTATTAGGTAGAAATTATTAAGACAGTGCTATTACTTACATGGTTAGTAACAAAATAAATCAATGAGCTCCTTTCAAGATTTTATTATTATTATTATTATTTTATTAAAGTTATATTACATTTATAATAAACTTATTCAAATTGCATCAGTATAACAATTATTATATTGTAGAATAACTGTTAATATAAAAAATCAATTTTAAAAACACAGTTAGATTATATGTTTATTTTACCTATATTATGTTTAAAAGAATTATATTAATCTAACGTTATTTGCATGCATCATTTGATGTAATATACATTACTAAAATATATATAAATATGAATAATTTAATTATTATTATTATCATTATATTGTGATTTTTTTTAAATTATTATGAAGACAATATATGGTTATAAATAATCAATCATATTGATTAAATTTTTATTTTGTATAAAATTATTAATATTATAACCGTTAGGATAGGTTATATCATTGTGATTTGATTTATCTTTTTCAGCTTTATTTAGATAAAAAATAAAATATATGAGAAAATAGATATTAAATCCATATTAACTAAAAGAAACAAATATAAGAGATCAATATTTTTTTCCCTCTTTACATATATCAAATATAAACACATCGTAAATTCTTATCGAGTAAATACATTGTAAATTCTTATCGAGTTGAAGTGACTTGGTAGGTCATCCTTTATTCTTTTTTACTATTTTTTCCAAAAGTGACCTTGATTCAAACATTTTTTTAGTATAATTTTTCTTCGCATGTTTTAGACCATATTGACCATATATACAAACATATATTTAAGGAGAAAAAGACGCAAACAAACAGGTATCATTCCTATAACATTAAACTTCAATTCTTATTGTTCCAATATTTCAACTCCCATTCTTCACCATTCTTCAAATTTAATTCAGGATGGAAATATATCATTATTACTTGTTGTTGAGATTGATGTTCTCTGCGAATTAAGTTTTATGGAATTATGAGTACAAGTTTGTTTCAAGGTATAAATTTTTTATCAACTGTCTAAAATAAAAAAAATTTGTGGGTTAACCCATGTTACGAGTTTAGATGAAACAAACTTAAAAATTTAACAGAACAAGTTTTTTTAATTGATTAATTATCAATATTTGTTCACTTATGATTTAGTATTCAAACCAATATGTGGGATCAGACTCTTCTGTCAATTCAAAAGGAAAAAAATCACTTAACTAAAAAATAAACTTTCATTTTTTAAAAAGAAAAAAAGAAAAAAAATCATTTAACTAAAAAATAAACTTTCATTAAGTCAAAATTTGAAAAACTTTAATATGGACAAAAATAATATTAAAATTTTAAAATCTTTATAATCGACGAATTAAGGAATGAATAGGTATGACATATTTAATTTTGTGAAATATTTAATGATAAAAATATATTTTCATATATTATGTTTGCAAAAAAAAAATATATATATATATATATATATATATATATATATATATATATTTTCTTTGTTTTAAAAATCATATGTACACTCAGGGTATGTTGGATTTCTCTTCTACTATTTATAAATGATAAAATATTTAGAAGAGTTCAATATTTGAGTTCACATACTTGAATATTAATAAAATTATATATAAAATTTGTTTATATTTTTTATTTTCTTTACAAAACCAATTAATAAACAAGTTTGATTTTTTTTATTCATACAAATAATCAGATCTCTTAATTTTTTTTTGTATTTTTTTACTATTATCTAAATTACTATATCAAACTTTTATATTTTCATAAACTCGGCATTTATGGAAGTGTAAGAATTACTATTAAGTGTAAGAAAATGACACTAAATTATTTTATACTCTATTTTCATTACATGCTATAGTCACGAATTGATTAAAAGATAATATTCACAATTACAAGTAATTAATGTGGAAATAAATCACAATTTTAAATACTCTGATAGCATACTCTAACAAGTACTATAAGCAAACACTTCAAAATAGAAAAAAAACTAAAGAAAGAAATTTTTGTAAGGACATTTACGGATTAGGAAACTTACCATTTGCAATTTGTCTATAGTAAGAAAATTGAAGAAAGGAAAGATAAAAAGGAATACCTGAACAAAAGGTATTCCATTTTCCCTCATACGAGTTTTGAACAGAGTAAAAGGAAAAAAATTGGTAACAGTGTTTGTTTGAGGTTTGTTAAAGTTAACATTAACACATGGATATCGTACTTTACCTTCTCATGTTCCTTCAACCTACTCACACGTTAGCCCCAACAAACATCTCATGTATGTACAGTAGTTTCGATCGAGCCTTGGCATGCAATCCGGCAAAAAGTATTACTATGACTGTATGGGTACTGTACAATTTTTTTTTTAAAATTTAGTTAAAAAATAGAACACGAATTAAAATTAAAAAAAATTGTAGAAAAACCAAAATAAACTCTGTGGAGTGTAAATAAAAATTAAAACAATCAAAACATAAATAATCGGTTCAACGATTTTTAATTTCTAATTAAAAAGTGAATAAATTAAGAAACTCATCTCTTTTTAGGAAACATTTTCTTTCTCATATCTCTTTTCGATTCCATTGTTTTTTTTACCTAAATTTATGAACACCAACATTTCAGTAAATTTCAAAGTTACCTGGTGTTTGTTTTTAAATATTGATTTTTTGTATTAATGTGTTATTTCAGTCTGTTCTAATCGATACACCCGTAACACGAGAGAGAAAAAAAAATGTCCATAAATAAAAATTATCCTCTTGACTTGCATCATAAATTTTCGGAGTTTGGTGTGATTCGTACGCAATAAAATGACTCGTGAGATCAGTTTTGGCGTACGAAAACAATAAAAAAACGAAAAGAGTAATTTTAAAATTTAAATTACGAATCAACGTCGCGAAATCCACACAATCATTCGCCTGTCCAACCAATGTTTTTCCTTTTGCAATGAGGTGTGTCCAACTAACGTTACGTTTGTGCCTTTTGTTGATTTGAAATTTCACTTTAACATTTTAAAATAAACAAAAGATATTGGAAATAAGATACACGATTTGTCGTAATAAGATTATAATCGCCATCAAATTCATACAAAAAGTATCAAAGGGTTTAAATTAATAATTTGTAATTAAAAACATTTTTACACATTTGTCTAGAATGGATCCACTACGATGGATTCAAGTATGCGTAGCAGTGTAACGAGAGAGCAAAGTTTCTGAAGATTTTTGTAACTTTTAATTAAATAATAATAATAATATGAAATTATTTTTTGAAACCAAGCATTATATTGATTGAAAAAAATTAATGATTAGTGTGCGGTTACGTGGTTAAATAATTAGATTATTATAAGCTTATAATGATTTAGTTGTGATTAATTAATTAAGTGGAGGGGGAGGAAATGATTATTTGGTAGAGTAGGGTGTGAAGAGAAGGAGGACCTAATGGTCACATGAATTATAGATAGCTGGCAAAAGGTTGTCTCTGGGTCAGTCACAGTCACCCAAGTCTAACCCTTTCTTTTGAATTTCATTTCAATTTCATTTCGTTTCATTTCCCCCTCTGTCTCCAACTGCGACAACTCGTTAGGGGTTTCGAGTTCGTTGGAGCCATTGTTGTTTGTGCAGATCCTTTATCTGGAAATGAGTGCCTCCAGGTTCATCAAGTGCGTCACCGTCGGCGACGGCGCCGTCGGCAAAACCTGCTTGTTGATTTCCTACACCAGCAACACCTTCCCCACGGTTTCTTTCTCTCTTCTTTTCCCTTTTACGTTTTCAGTCTCTCAATTGTAACTCTTCGCTGTTCAAATTAGAGATATACCTGTTTATTTGGAGTTTCCGTGCGCTCTTTGACTTGGTCTCAAACTTTCCTAATATGGAGATTCATTAGCCAATCGAGTGCTTCAATGTTACTCTCACTGACAGATGCTATTTGTTCTCTTCCAATTGATTTTGGTTTTCTTGTTGAACGAGTTATGTTATGCCTTCTGGTTTCACCGTTTCTCGTATCATGGTAACAGGACTACGTGCCCACCGTTTTTGACAATTTCAGTGCTAATGTTGTGGTGGATGGAAGCACGGTAAACCTGGGATTGTGGGATACTGCTGGTAACATGGCGACTGATTCAGTTTATATTTGAATTGGCTATTTTTTTTATTTATTTTTGTTGAGGTTTAACGTATTTTTGATTTACAGGTCAGGAGGATTATAATAGACTAAGACCCTTGAGCTATCGAGGAGCTGATGTTTTTATACTTGCTTTTTCTCTCATAAGCAAGGCTAGCTATGAAAACATTGCCAAGAAGGTTTGTTTCTTTTCTTTCATGTGAAAAAATCAATTAGGATGGTCATCGTTTATATCGATTTCTGCACTTAGTATGATGTAACTGATGAGGTTGTTGTTCTTTTTATTTCTTCTCTCAGTGGATCCCTGAACTAAGGCACTACGCCCCCGGTGTTCCAATAATTCTCGTTGGAACGAAGTTAGGTAAGCCTTTACTCCTTTCGTACGTTCAATCATATTGTCCTAGGTTAACCAATGCAGATGATTCTGTTAGAGCTACCTGCTTAGCTTTGGTTACTGAAACGGTTTTCTTGACTTCAAATTCCAGTTCTTCACATCTGTTTACTGCCTTATCCTATTTTGTCATTTGTTTTTCTTTGAGGTCATATTGTTCTTAATTTCATTCATGCAGACACCAACCTAGAGACATTGTTTAAACAGCGCCTTAGACACATTGTTTTTCTCATTTTCGGAAGTAGTTATTATTTCTTTGTGCTAAGGGGTTATTAATGCCCTGGTGTATAATGCTTACGGAAGTTGGTATAAAGTGTCTACCAAAAATAACATGTTCTCATTTCTCAATGCTAAATGCCTGTTGCTGAAATGAAAAAGAAAGAACTATTCAGTTTAGAATCAATGTTATGGAGTTGAGAAAATCCTAGTTTAGTCTGTTTTGTGAGAAGAAAGTAGATGCAGGACATAGTTCACAAGACTTGTATCTTGATTGTGTTGAGATGGTGCATGACAAAAGTAGCAATTTCTTTTCTTTACCAGGACATAATTCACTATCAATTCTTTTTCTACTGTCAATGCTGCCTAAAAACAGTTTTCGGCAAATTCAACACCACCAATGTTGAATGATTTATTAAGTGTAAACCCATAATTTTGTCTGCAGATCTTCGGGAAGATAAGCAATTTTTTATGGACCACCCTGGTGCAGTGCCAATAACTACAGCACAGGTACAAAGTACCATAAATTTTCTTAGCCCCACCCCCTTTCTCTTGCTGGAGGGGGAGGTATGAGTTCTTCATTCAGAAGTCATTGATCTTGACTTTGATATTTGTTGTCACTTTGGTTGAAGGGAGAAGAATTAAGAAAACTAATTGGTGCTCCTGCCTACATTGAGTGTAGTTCAAAAACGCAGCAGGTGCGGTTCTGTCACTTAACACATGCGTGATTTTTCGTTTTCATGTTGTTTATATCACGAATGCCAATGTACCCTTAATTCCAGAATGTGAAAGCTGTGTTTGACGCTGCCATCAAAGTGGTTCTTCAACCACCAAAACAAAAGAAGAAAAAGAGAAAGTCGCAGAAGGCTTGCTCAATATTGTGATTAAGAATCAGAGGCTTGCTGAAGACTGTGATTAAGAATCAGAAATGAGTAGGTGGTAGTGACTATTCGGCCAACTTCTAGTGCTGCCTCTCATTGGTTTGTCTTGTTTTGATCCTATCCTCTGTAGCTGAGAGCAGGAAGCTGTGTATAGTTTGGACTGACTTCTTCTTAGGCCTTTATAATCACATGATTACTGGCTTGTCTCGTTTCATACGTTGTAATTACAACTAGCTCAATTACATAACTCAGTGCCGACCTATTTCCTTCTACTACTACTATTATTATTGTATGTTAGTAGCCTTCTAAAACACTGTTTGCTTTGTGAATGCGGTCATATTCATATGGCCTTTGTGATGTTTTCTATGGGTTTATTTAATGGTTTTGGACAGTTGTTGCACATTTTAAGTTTTAACACTTATGGATGTGGCTTCTGATTGAAGAATCAAATTTCGTTTTAGACCATGGGATGTTCCATTTAAATATTTACGTAGTTGTACGTGTTATTGTATATGTGGATCCAGAACCTGCTGTGACTTTTTTACCCGCACAGATCTTAACTTTTGAAATTTCTTGATTTTGTATTCGAATGGAGGGTTTGAGGTTACTAGTCAGCTATAGTGGATTCAGTTTCAAATTCAAAACTAAGCTTTAACTTATTTTAGTAGCTCAAAGACTCGTCTTAAAATGGTGAGATACTTGGAACTTGATGGATATTTTCCTTAAACCACTCCTTTTTAAATACAACTAGTTGATTATCCACGCTCAAAATTTAAATTAAGGAATAAATGCATACTAACCTAATTTTTTTGAACGTATAAAAGATTTGATGATGTATAGTCACTTTTTCTTAGACTGTAATTACATAATCTTTTTTCTAAAAACGTCTGTACAATGCCAAGTGTTTCTACTAACCTCTTTAATTCTGGAATTTGAAAAAAATGTTTTGATTTCTCTGTTGCAAATACAGCATGACTACACTGAATTGCAGGTTATGTAAATAATAATGTATTTTAATTATGTACTCTTATCATCAAACATGCTATTTATACGTTATTTTTCTTATAACAAAATGTTTATTCTGACTTCGTTTAGAAATAAGACCTATAGATGTAAAAATTAACATTTTTTTTTAATTGACCTTCCGAGTTAGCCTGAAGCGTCCCGAACAGTTTCCACCGTTGACAGTTACCGCTTCTTGCTTGTACTCTCCTTCTTAATGATTTGGCCTCTGCGGAACTAGTGTTAGGTTACGTCCCCAATAACTCGTCTTTTCTTCGTTTCATGTCAGAGTATTTGTAATCACCCTCTGATATTTAAATAAGTGTTCGGTTATCGAAATTTATAATAATTAATTTTAAATTTTTTATTATTATTTATTTTATTTATCCATGTATTTATAGGGTTCATAATTTACTTTCTATTAGAAGGTTATTTTTTTAAAAGTGACATTGTTCTGTTGGAGCGACAAGTGGTCGTCGTCCAAGGACAGATATTACATTTAGTTTTAAGTTTGAAAGGTAAAAGATAAGCTTATTTTAAATTTGATGGATTAAAAGGGTAGTTAAGTCGAATATATATTTTTTTATAAATTTTACTTATATAAAATAAATATTTATTTTTGACATCAACACCCCAGCAAAGCCTTGTAATTAATTTGGTGTAGCTGTATGTTTGCTTTGGCAGAGAAATTTCCCATTTTCCTTCTCCAATACGTCACTTCAGCACAAGTGGATTGAAAGTTAATACAACCATGTATTTCTCTCCCCACACTTCAGCAGAGAAATTTATTTGGCTTTTAATGATGTCCAATTACCATTAAAATTTTATCATTGGAAGCCATTAAAATAACGTGAACCTACAGGAGGACCACTGCAGTACCATCCCTAGTTACACTCTGAATTAAATATGACAATAGACATGATATTGTGAAGATAAAAGTATGGGAGTGTCTTCTGAATTTATTGAAGCATAGCAGAGCAATTACGGGAATCTTCAGCCTTCATAAAAATCCAGAAAAAGTACTATTTCACATTGCTTGGCAAAGAATATCTATCTGGAAGTTGTACACTAAAAAAAGGCATAATCACCTTGTGTACAACAATTTCAAATCACCTAAAATTGCCTAGCCAACTACATCAAAACATTGTTCACAGAGCACAAAAATAAGTCACAAAAGGTTGGGTTTTCGACTTATATCATTGCTAGAAGCAAACCCCTTACTAGAGTTCTGGAGAAGAAACTTCCATATCAAAAGGAAATGCAAAGATGTTTTTGGTACACACCAAATGTCTAAGAACTGACCAAAAGAGAGGAGAAATAAAATAAAAATGTACATTTTTCATTTATTAATAGAATATTGCAGGTTTATGCCTTTTACTTTAATACAATGAATGCTACACATTGTTTTACATTAACGAATTGTGTTTTCTACTTTAAGATAAATCTGAAAAAATTATATTAATAATAAATTATAATTAAATTATTATTTGACTGTTTTATTAAACAATTACTTTGTTTGTTTGGTTTGAATGTAACTAAAAAGGTTAGTTTTATATAAATGAAATTACTTATGAAACTTAAAATTAAATAGAATTAATTAAGTTTTAAGACTTGAATATTTCAATTAAGTTTCTACTAAGTTTTTTTTAAGTCAATTGAGCATTTAAAATTTATATTTTTTAATTAATTTCTTATTTAATTTTTCATCACTCTCATCATTAATATAGGTAGTAATAACTGTTTATTATTCATGATTTTCAATCAAAACAATAAAAATAATTTATCTTTTTACATGAATTATAATATTGTTTTGTATTAACTACGCTACCTCATATCTTTTATTACCTAAAATAAGGAAGCAAGAGATAATGCATGATAACAATTAATTCACTATTAAAAAAATATAAAAGTCTTGAGTAATTAATTTATAAAAATATAATAAAAACTTAATTAAAAATACTAAATAATAAAATTTAAAACTCATAAAATAAATCATAAATCTTTAAATTCAAATAAACAACTTACTTTTCAGCAAATAATTGAAATTGAAAAGAAGAACTTTTTTAATCACTTATTCACTTGATTTGATAGGTTGTTTTAATAAAAATAAAAATAAAAATAAAAATAAAAATAAAAATAACAAGAATATTATTTATTCCTTTCCTTTTCTAAACCAGTTAATTTCAAAGTGCTAATTTATGCTCTATTTCTTCACACGATACTACAAAATGAAAATTCACCAAAAGATGGCTGTTGCCCTCAAGTTTTCGAGAAGATTTTGTTGCCAATATTTTCTCAACAACGCTCACAACTGAAAATTTCTCTGCGTTTTTATCCTTCTAATACAAGACAAGATTTTGTGTAGACAAAGAAAATACAAGCTGGAAAGTTACGCTTTTTCTTTGTGTTTTATATTTCTTTATAATTCTACACTGTTCCTTTACGACTTTCTTTATACCAGCTTTTGAAAAATTTAAGGGAGAAGAATAATAGTGGGTTGCGACCTATATTCTTCTTATTTCATTAAAAAATAAAATAATGCTACAACTTATACAAATAATTTGCAAATACAATGTTGCTTCATCTAATGTCTTTTGTCGATTGAAAATCAATGTTTGGTACGCTAAAATTCTTACATTATTGGTATATTTCATTTAAATGTATGCAAATTGTACGTTCAAATCTGAACTTTTTAAAACATAAATTTCTCTGCAAACTATTTTTCAAATTTGAGTTTTTTTTTTTTTTTTTTTTTTTTTTTTT
>Ga0209489_109110_pt1 | contig 12698 bp, 9 predicted proteins | sample SiratrowhiteBW_FD_187527 | JGI IMG/M metagenome (GOLD analysis project Ga0209489, IMG submission 187527) | Root nodule microbial communities of legume samples collected from California, USA - Siratro white BW (SPAdes) (version 2) | ecosystem: Host-associated > Plants > Roots > Nodule | place: USA... | reverse complement strand
TCGCAGGAGCGACGACCTATCGTGATACAAGCTCCAAGTCCCTTCCTCTATAAAAGTGAAAAGACAGTTCCCTGGAAGTACGATGCTCAAGTCTTAAAGGGAGCAGAAGAAAGAAAGGAAGCAAACACATTTTTAATGGATTATTTTAAAATACCCAACATTCCTTTTCTTTACTCTTTTTTCTTCTTTTTTTATGAATTTTATTTAAAAATTTAGTTAAAATAAAAGTGAAACCAAAACTTTTTCTTTTTTTTATTTATTTTAAAATGACAAAACATGTTAACACACATTTTTTTATTTTGTAATTTTATTTATTTTTTATTTCATTTGTCAGGACGAAATTGGGTGTTAACAGCTGTCCCTCTTTACTTCACTTTACTGGCTAATTTGAAAATTAAGATTTTCGCATTATCACACTAAAAGATAAGTAAAGACGAAAACATTAATTTTGTTCGCTTCGGAAATAAAATAAATAAATGTATGGATAAAGGTTGAGACCTTGCTTTGCAGGGGATCACAATCCAAAAGACAACTGAGACCTTGAACTGAGTCGAGAGGGTCATAGGAAAGTGGCCAAGACCTTGCACTGCAGGGGATCATAGTTCACAAGATGAAAAGATTGGTCATGATATTACTTATGTAGGGGATCAAGCACCAAGAAGATAAGAGGTTAGCAATGACCTTGTTTCTACAAGAGATCACATACCTAAAAGATGGCCAAGACTTTGCTTCTGCAGGGAATCAAGCGCCATAAGGATAAGAAATTAGCAGTGACCTTACTTTTGTAGGAGATCACATACCCCAAGATAATTGTGATTTTACTCCTGTAGTGAATCACAAACCAAAGAATGGCCAAGACCTTGCTTCTGCAAGGAATCAAATGCTAGAAAGATAAGAGGTTGGTAGTGACCTTGCTTCTATAGGGGATCACATACCCAAAGATAATTGTGATTTTGCTTCTGCAGGGAATCACAAACCTAATAATGGCCAAGACCTTGCTTCTGCAAGGAATCAAACGCCAGAAAGATAAGAGGTTGGTAGTGACCTTGCCTCTGTAGGCGATCACATACCCAAAGATAATTGTGATTTTGCTTCAAACCAAAGAATGGCCAAGACCTTTCTTCTGCAGGGGATCAAGTACCAAAAGGATAAGAGATTGGTAGTGACCTTGCTTCTACAGGGGATCAAAGACCCAAAGATAATTGTGATTTTGCTTCTGCAGGAATCACAAACCAAAGAATGGCCAGGACCTTGCTTCTGTAGGTGATCAAGTACCAAAAGGATAAGAGGTTGGTAGTGACCTTACTTCTGTAGGGGATCACAGACCCAAAAGATGGCCAAGACTTTGCTTCTGTAAGGAATCTAGTGCCAAAAAGGATAAAAGGTAGAAGGTGAGGATATACAACATTGAATCCTTTCTTCAAATAGAGTACGACCTTAAGTCCCTTCTCTATTATTGCTGAAAATTTAAAAACCAAAGATACGACCTTGAGTCATTTCTTCAAATAGAGATACGACCTTAAGTTCTCTCTCTATAAATGTAATTTGAACTTGAGTATGATTTGATTTGAGTTTTGATAAAAATGCTTGAATGCATGCATAAAATGAATGCACAACACTTTGAATTTTACATGGAATTTTAATCGAATGAAACATTGAGTTTCTGACCGCATGTATGAATGCCTGAAAATTTGAGTTTTTCAATGCATGTGACTTTGAGTTTTTGATTGCATGTAAATCTAAGTTTTTGAATGCATGCATGAATGCATGATGATTTGATTCTTTATATGATGATTGATTTTTATCCTTTTGAAGATGCATGTTTCAATGCATGAAATTCTTTGATTAAATGCATATGAATTTTTGATTTTTTTTTCATTTGAATGAAAATACATGTTTGAGTGCATGAAGTTTGATTTTTTTTTTTTTGGAAAAATGTATGTTGGATGCATGACAATACATGAATTTTTTTTAAGAATGCATTTATGAATACATGAAATTTGATTTCCATGAAGAATGCATGTTAAAATGCATGAAATTTGTTTAAATATAAATTTTTTATCTTATTGTTTTTGAAAAATGCATATAAGAATGCATGAAATTTGTGGACTTTCTAAACAAAAATGCATGATTGAATGCATGAATTCTTTTTGCCTTTTTGATTTTGATTTTTTTTAAGAATGCATTTATGGAGCATAAAACTTGATTTTTTTTTCTTTTTTGTTTTGTACTTTTTTGAAGAATGCATATATGAATGCATCAAATTTTATTTTTGATTTTCTTGGATGATAATGCATATATTAATGCATGAAATTCTATTTTTGATTTTCTTGAATGATAATGAATATATTAATGTATGAAATTCTATTTTTTATTCTTTAATTTCTTTCATTGTCAATGCTAATGTATGTACAGATTTTTCAATAATTTTACAAATAATTATTTATTAAAGATAATGTTTCAAAATGATAAGTGAAGACTTTTTCAAAAGAGAAGGTATGTATAAAAGATATTTTCAATGATTTTCAAATGTTTCGAAATTTATGTATAAAGGAGTATTTTTCAATGATTTCTTCCAATGGTTATTCAAAAGGTATGTACAAAGATTTTTCCAAATATATATATATATATAATATATATATATATATATATATATATATATATATATTATGTACATTCAAAAGGATTTTTCAATGATTTTTTTTTGGTTTAAATGCATATGTATAAAGAATTTAAAAGATCTCAAGAATATGTACAAACTTCAAAGTGAAAATATGTACAAAAGTTTTTTCTTTATTTTCCAAATTTCACTGTGTAGAATCAGAACTCTTGGTAAGCATTGAGTTCACGAGATACCAACTTCCCTTTCTTAAGAAAATCAAAGATCATTTGAAGCTAGTGTCAACATGGTGTAACCATCAACTTTCCTTTTGGAAACACTGCTTAGTTGCATGCTTGAACCCACGGGTAAAGGCTAAGTGTTTAAAGAGTTTGAGGTATTGGTAAGATACTAGGGGTGCAAATCTTCCGACAGTATTGCCCCAGTTTTGGTATGTTGAGCTGGCTATGTGTGCTTTAAGCTTATAGGGTATAAACAACTTGGTTCGAAAGAAAATAAGAGTAGTGTAAAAGGCTGGTCCTAAAAGGAAGACAATTCTTGCAAGTTGTCCTAGTTTATATATACAAAGGGGAATGATGAGATTTGTGTGAAAGATGGCTTGTCTCTGTAGGTTGACAAAAAAATGGGATAGCAAGGGTACAAATTAAACCTTGCCCCAATTTGAAATGAGGGAAGGCAAAGGTACAAATGAAACCAAATTGCCCCAGTATTACTCCCTTTGATTCTCAGTTGGCCTGTTGACAGATGACTCTCTTGTGATAGAGGCATTCTTTTTTATTTTTTTATTTATTTTCGACATGTATTATCAGTCACATTCTCTTGTTACAAAGTTAAACTTTATGAAAATCGTTGCAATCGTTCCTCAATCAATATGGACTTTATTGAGCTTGTAACGTGGCCAGAGGTTATATGATTGTGCAGAAACGGATATAAAGGCTCAAAATTTATTTGTGGACTTGAAAAGTTTAACCAGGACCATCAGCCAATGTTATAAACAATCAAGGTATTCTTCTATGAGCTTTCCATCATCATGTTCTTTTTTCTTCTTTTTTTCAATTTTTCTTTTTTTGTTCAATCACTCTTGAAAAGTTTCAGATGTACAACTTTCATATCTGATAATACTCCTTCTTTGATGAATTAGGAGCTTTTGACATATTCATTTTTTATGAACTTCTTCTGATATAATACTCTTTCTTTAATGGATCAGGATCTTTGACATGCTTTTTCTTTGATGAATTTCTTCCTTGGAACCTTAGACTGAGTTTCAACATATTGATGATCATTGCTAAGGATAATTTTTGAAAGGAAAATTTACTTTTGTCTCAAAGAGGATATAAAGGATTTATGAAAGTATTTAGGATGAAGAAACATGGTCATACATCATTTTAAATCATGGCTACTTGATTTTCAAAGAGTTTAACAACGGAACAAAATTAATGATTGCCGACACGTGTCATTTTTCTCTCTCATTTTTTATTTTTATTGTCCTGTCTTTTGTTTAGATTGCCCTTTCGAGTTTTCAATCTAACGGACTTTTGTTTTTTTCAAATGCCTCCAGAGAACCAGGTTTAGCGATTTAAAAATTAACCAACTGAGTTGCAGTGTGGAATTCTTTTTCTGTACCTTGTGTAATGATGACAACAATTTAGGTAAATCCTTTTTTTTTTAGAATTATGGAAATTTTGAGGCTTTTTGGAATCTTTAGGAATCTTGGGAAGGCAAAAAAAAGGTAACAAGCAACATGTATGTAAATGTTTTCTTAGAAAAGTCAATTTTTACCTTTATTAAGCATTGTGCTTGAATGATCCCTATTTTATTATTTGTAATCCCATGAATTCAACAATCCATGAACAAATGACTAACCACATTTTTATTTTCTTTTTTTCCTTTTTTTTTGAAAATTTAATTAATTTTTTTTTGACAAAACTCATTTATGAAATTTTGCACATTTTTTTAGAATGTATTTTTGAATGCATGAGATTTTTGAGAATGCATATATGATGTATGTTTGAATAAACTTTTTTATGAGAAAATTTATTTATGAATGCATGATTTTTTTATGAATGCATATATGATGTACCTTTGATTGAATTTTTCTAAAAAAATGCACTTATGAATGCATGCATTTTTTTTCGGGAATGCATATATAGATGTTCATGAATTGATTTTGTTTCTTTGAAAATACATGCATAAATGCATGGAATTATCTTTTAAATTATTTCATTTTTATTTTGAATGATAATGCATGAATGGATGGTCTAAATTATATTTTCCATTTTTATTTTGAAGGCTAATGCATGAATGGATGATCTAAATTCTATTTTTTATTTTTATTTTGAAGGATAATGCATGAATGAATGCTCTAAATTTTATTTTTTGAATTTTGTTATCTTTCCAATAATAATGTGTGTACAAAAGGTTTTATTTTTTTTGCAAAAAAATATATGTACAAAATTTTTCATATATGTACAAAATTTCTAAGGAAAATGTATTTACAAATTTTCAAAGGACAGAATATTTACAAAAATATGTCTGTTTTTTTCCTTTCAAAAATTATTAATGTGTATATGTTTCTTGTAATCATTACATTGCTGACTTCCTTTCTTTTTTCCCTATAAAAAGAAATGATTGATTTTTTGCATTATTTTATTTCATATTTTTTCAAGAAAAATCTTAAGAAATAATTTTATCTGTCCTTGTCTTTATATAGTGAGGTCAAGACCTTGACAGTGCTAAGAGGGTCTCCAATCAAATTTTGAAAAAAAAAAGTGAGGTTGAGACCATGACCACATCAAGAGGGTCTCAAAATAAATCTTGAAGAAAGTGAGGTGAGTGCATGAATGCACGAATGTATGTAATATTTTTCATTTTTGCTACTCTTGGTTTCTTTTTTTTGTAAAAAATGCATGAGTACAATGAGAGTGCTCGAATATATGCTTGGAATAAAGGCATGAGAATATATGTATGGAATATATATTTTTCCATTTTTTTTATTGAATGAATGCATATATGAGTTTTTTTTTTTAATTTTGTTGAATGAATGATGAAATGCATATATGAATTTTTTTCATTTTTGATTGAATGAGAATGCATTAATTAAACTTTATTTTTAATTTTTCATTTTTGATTTTTTGAAAATGCATAGATGATTACACAAAACTCTATTTTATCTTTTATTTTTTTTAAAATGAGAATGCATAGATGAATGCATGAAATTTCTAGGAATGTATTTATGATTTTTTTTAGAATTTTTTTCAAAAATGCAAATATGTGAATGCATAAAATGGACTTATGAAATTTGGAGAATACGCATGATGGAATGTTTTTTAAGATAATGCATTTATGGATGTTTGAACTTCTCTTTTTTTTTTTTTTTTAATGAGAAGTATGAAGTTTTGTTTTTGAAAATGTATGAATGAATGCCATGAGGCTAATTTTTTGTTATTATTGTTTGATATCAACAATTTTTAAAAGAAATGCATAAGTGCAATGAGAGTGCATATGCATGAAATTTATTTGAGAATTTTTATGTAGATGTATAAATGAATGCAAGTAGGAAATGAATATTTTTCATTTTTGTTTATTGAATGTGCAATTATATGAAAATCTATTTTTTATTGAATGAATAATAATATGAAAATGAATTCTTTACTTTTTTTTTCTTTGTTTGTTTGAATAAGACTTTGAAAATGCATGAATGCTTGAGGTTATGAGGATACATGGATGAATGCATTGACTCTATTTGAAACGATTTTTCTTTTTTAAGAATGCATATATGCTATTTACATGGGAGTACATGAATAGTGCATGAAACTTTATATGAGAATGGATGTATGATGCATGAAACTTTAGATGAGAATAGATTCTGAGACATATATGGGTGAATGAAAATTTATTTATTTTATTTACATAAATGGATGTATGTAAGAATGTATGAAAATCAATTTTTAATTGATTTTTTTAAATGTTGTATGAATGGATGCATGACCCCCTTTCTTTGAATTTAAAATAAAAAAGACAATATGCAATGTATATGAACAATGATGAGATTTATGTTTTTTATTTTATTTTCGAAATTCATTTTTTTGTTTAGAAAAAGAAAATATGTAATTCATGTTAGAAAAAAAAATATGAATTGCAAAATCATATTAGTGTTTTTTATTTTCCAAAATCATTTTATAGAAAAAAAAAATATGCAATGCAAAATGAGATTAATGTTTTTCATTTTTTATGTATAATTTTTTTTTCTTTTTTTTTAGAAAGAAAAAAGATATACAATGCATGAGATTAGTGCTTTTATTTTTTCAAAAATCAATTTTCGTTTTTTTTAAACAGAAAGTATGCAATACATTAAAAAAATGAGATTAATATTTTTTTTATTTTTAAAAAAAAATGAGATTGATGTTTATGTATAGAAAACAAAAATCTTCCTTTTTTCTTTCTTTTTTAAGGAAAAAGAGTTGAAAGTTTACCAAGTAAACTCCAAGGAAAGAGAGGTGAGTCACAATTGGACATTCTTAATTACCAAGTCTTTCATAGCCAGAGTTGTTCTTAGACCACTCTCACAAATTCTTAAGTACCAATTCTTAACTGAGGTTCTTGAATAGACTGATACACTATATACTTGTAATGGTTGAAGTGAACATAGCAAACTGCCAAAGGTGGCCCAAAGACTAGCAGGTACATAATTCTAATAACTTTTTTTCTTTAAATTTTATAGTATTTACTTCTCTCCTTCAATCATGTAAATCAGTAACTAGGTTTATATTGAAATGGAGAGTGCCTTTCTAAAAACAAATATACGTATTGGGTTGGAATGAATGTAATTGTTAGAATTTAATTATTTAATTCTTTATCCTTGCTAATTGTAGCACAAAAGTACCTTCATGAATTGTATGTCTCCCCCTTAGCTACAGATTGGTTTTCATCAATTTTATCAAACATTGATTATATCCTAAGGTCCTATTCATGGCTTTACTATATTGGCAGTTCCTTTTCCAGAAATGATTGTTTTTGTTGGTGTAAAGAAATTATTGATAGTGTGCCCTGTTCGAGAAGGTTGTTTTGTTTTCAAATGAATATGTTTAGACCATTTTTAAAAATGCTTACATGCTATACACTTTTTGATGATAAAACACAAAATAAACAGTATTGATGATAATTTGATTTTTTTTATAAACACAAAATCAAATAATTAATATTTGTTTCCTTCTAATAATTTGATCCTGTCATAAAGACAAAATAACCCTCCTCCCCCCGCAAATTGGGAAGCAAATATTGATGAGACCCAACTTGGAATAAATATTCTTGAAAGACTGAGGACCTAAGGCTTTGGTATAAATGTCTGCTAGTTGCTCTGTGATGGAAATGGGAAGCAAATGGATGAGACCCTTCTTCAATTTTTTCTCTAACAATGTGACAATTTATTTCTTTATGTTTAGTACAGTCATAAAACACTGGATTTGCTACAATGTATCTTGTTGAGTCATTATCACAATATAAAAAATAAGGTTGCTCAAAAGGAACTTTCAAGAAAAAGATAGACTAGCCATTAAATTTCAAAAGTAATAGTGGTCATTGCCTTGTATTCAACTTCCCAGGAACTCTTTGATATTGTTCCTTACTTCTTTGATTTCCACGATATAAGAGAATTTCCAAGATACACACTAAAATCAGTCATTGATTGTTTTGAATCACTATAGGTGCCCCAATCACTATAATAAAAGGCTTTGAGATGGCCAGAACTGCTGGAAGAGAAAAATAAACCAAAACTTGAGCTCCTTTAATATATTTGAGAATTCTAATTGCCACATTATAGTGAACAATTGTAGGCTTATCAAGAACTGAGAAAGTTGTTGAACAGAAAATGTGATGTCAGGTCGGGTATTAGTGAAATACATAAGCCTTCCAATCAACCTTCTATAGACATGAACATCAGTAAAAGACACACTTCTAGTAGAAGACAATTTAACAAGATTATCCATAGGAGTGACTACAGGTTTGCAGGGTAATAGACTTGCATCTATTAACAATTCCAATGCATATTTCCTTTGATTCATCATTATCCCTTTCTTACTTCTTGCTATTTCAAAACCAAGAAAATATCTTAAATCACCAAGATCCTTGATCTTGAATGTCTTATTCAAAGCTTCTTTGACTCAGTCAATCTCTTCTTTATCATTTCCTACCAAAATTATATCATCCACATACACCAATAATGCTGTAAAAGATCCTTCAGAAGAATTAATACATAAGGAATAATCATTCATAGATTGAGTATATATCGCATAAATAAAAGAGGATGACAATTTAGCAAACCACCTCCCTGCCAACTTGCTTAAGGCCATATAAAGCCTTTTTTTTTAATTTACAAACTTGTCCTTATGAAATAGAACTCAATCCAGGAGGAGCAACCATGTATACATCTTCTTTCAACTCTCCATGTAAGAAGGCATTATTTATGTCTAACTTTTTTAACTCCCAGTTATATATAGAGGCTAGAGAAAGAAGTAACCTTATAGTGATCATCTTTGCTAGTAGAGAAAAAGTTTAAAGGTAGTCAATGCCTTCTGTTTGTGTGTATCCCTCACCACTAATCTTGCTTTATATCTTTCAATAGTCCCATCAACATTATACTTTATTTTGAATACCCATTTGCAATCTATGACAGTTTTGTTCTTTGGAAGAAGAACAATCTCCCATGTTTGATTTGACTCCAAAACAAATATATCACACTATATAGCCTTTCTCCAACAATCATATTTCACAGCTTCAGAATAAGTGTTTGGCTCAACATGTGAAGAAATAGACATAACAAAAGATTTATAAGAAGGTAATAATTTATTATAAGACAAAACAGAATTCAAAGGATATTTAACTCTAGAAGATGTATTGGAAATATTGAGATTACAATGATAATCCTTTAGATACTCAGGTGATCTTTTTGGTTTGGTACTCATTCAAATGGACTGTATTGTTTCATGATTTTCATTGAGGTTTTGGTCTCTATGGAAATAAACTTCTTTAGGGATCTGAATGTCTGTCGTGGTCATTATTAACATTATTTTCAATATTATCACAGGGTGTAAAAATGATTTGTGATGGTTCATTCAAAATAGGTTGATCTTTTGTAAAAAGATTTTGATCATGAATGTTTAGACTGTCAGTTTCATTGTTATTATATTCAACCCTTGGATATGGAAAAAATGTTCATAGAAGACAACATCCCTTGACAAAAAAAAAAATTCTCTTGATTGAATATTCAACAAAATATATCCTTTTGTCCCTTTTTAAAACCAATAAAAACACATTTTGATGCCCTTGGATCAAATTTACTACTATTTGTTGACAAAGTGCTAGCATAGCATAAAGATCCAAACACCTTTAACTGATTAAAATCTGGTGATGTTTTTTAAAGCATTTCATGAGGAGAAAAATCATTTAAAATAGGTCTGGAAAACATTCTTATAATATGCGCAACATGTATCACAAAATATGACCAATAAATTTTGGGTAAATGAGATTGTATCATGAGAGCTCTTGCTACATTTAATAAATGATCATGCTTCCTTTCAACTATACTATTTTGTTGTGGAGTATTGACACATGAAGTTTGATGTATTATTCCTTTGTTGATAAAAAAATTAGTCATGAAAAATTTTGTCCCATTATCACTTATTATTACTTTAATTGCTGTCTCAAATTATCTTTGAATAAAAACAACAAAATTTCCAAAATCTTAACAACTTCATATTTTTGTTTTAAAGGAAAAACCTATGTGTACCTTGAATAATCATCAACTATGGTCAAGAAATATTTATGATCATAAATTGATGATGATGAGTATGGTTCCCACACATCAACATGAATAAAATCAAAACATTTTTTTAGATTTAGATGCACTAAGAGGAAAGGAAAGTCTTTTTTGCTTTGCAAAATGACAAATATCACAAATAAAAGATTTGTTATATTTAATAAAAGAAAATTTATTTTTGATAACATCAATAGATTTGTTTGAAACATGCCCTAATCGAAAATGCCAAATGGTTTCGAGATCACTAGCAATAAAATTGACAATATTGGTGATATGTGGAGATTTGACAGGTTTGATTTGAAGGTTTTGATAAGAAGGTACCTTGAGTATATAAAGTCTATCTTGCATCTCAGCTGATCCAATAACTTTCAAGGAGTTTTTGTCCTTAATATGATAACCATTAGAATAAAACATAATCACACAAGATAAATTATCAACTAACTTTGCTACTGAAAGAACATTAAAAGTGAAGTTAGGTATATACAAAACATTATCTAGGACATGATCTTGATTCATAAAAACACTTCCAGAATAATTTGCAATGAATTGATTTAATTTGACAGAGATATGATTAATTTGATGATATGAAGTGAAATGAGTCAAGGATGAACAAATATAATTAGTAGCACCACTATCAAGAATCCAAGAACTAAAGGAAGAGAAAATTTTATTACCAGTGTGTTGTTGTGTTGGAAGGAATGACAGAGACTTGATTAGAGGCATTGTCACTGGATTTAGACTATTGTAGAAGGGCTAACAATGTTTGATATTGCTCAGGAGTAAAACCAATTTACTGAGAATGTATTTCTGACCTTGAACCTTATTACAGTCTGCTTTCTGATTTTTAAACTTGAACTAAGGTGGAAAACCATGTTTTCTATAGCATGTATCAATCACATGCCCTGTCCTTCCAAAATGATTGCAGACTTTGGAAGTATATCATCTCCCGTAACTTAATATGTGCCTTTGCCAGATTATAAAAAATTGTCTATCTTGTTGTGTACCGAGAGAACAAATCATATGTTACTAAGAACTAACATGGTAAGGTGAACTAAAATCCTGTGAGAGATCAACAGTTTCGGTCATGATAAATGTAGACCAGAGCTCTCAAATTAGAGCTTTCATACCATATTATAAAATAAAGAGATGAACAAAAATGAACAAAGGATATGAGAATGATCTCTCTGTTTTACTATATTTTGATAAAAAAACAAATGACTGAATATATATACAAATAATGTACCCATTCTAGGTATATCTAAAGAAATAAAATAAATAAAAATATTACAATATGATACTGTCATAAAACACAAAATAAACAGAATTGATAATAATTAATTTTTTTCATAAAGACAAAATCAAATAATTAATATTTATTTCCTTCTAATAATTTGATTTTGTCATAAAGACAAAATCACAAAATTAATATTAGTTTATTTCTTTTTTAGAAGCCTTGTATCCATATTCTCTGAAAAATTTTAAATTTTCATATTATAAACCATAATAAATCTTTGAAACAAAACTGTTAAAAAAAAACTAAAATTAAAAGATAATCTACCCTGATGCCACATTTAACCAGAGCATCCTATATAATGTAGATAAAAGAAGCCTAAGCTTTGTCACTTACAACCTCTTCTTACACTACAAAAAAAAATTGAAATTACATACGGACAAAATCTGTATGTAATGGCCAAAGATCTGTATGTAATCATTTTACATACGAATTTACATACAGATGAAAATTTGTATGTAATATGCTCGTAGGCAATTTACATACAAAACTGACAGAATATTATATACGGATTTATTCTTTATGTAACGAATATTGTTTAATAAAAAAATTATTTACAACTTTTTTTTTTCTTTTCAATTTTATTACTATCTTTATTTTTTTTTATTTTTAGTATATCTATTTTTTAAGATTATTTTTAGTATTGTATCAATTAGTTTTATCAATATTATTAACAATGTACACACCAGAGCAACATTGTTGTCATAATATTATTATTAACATTCCTAGTATAATTATTGTTATTATTGTAATTATAATTTTTATAATTAATAATAATACTAATATTAACATTATTAATAATATTATTAATAATCATAATAATATTACTAATAATAACATTAATAATAACAACAATAATATTTTATTAATAATATTATTAATAATAACAACAATTTTATTTAAATATAAATAATATTAATAATATCTACTAATAATATTATTAATAATATAATAATAATATCAACAGTAATAAT
>Ga0209489_109105_pt1 | contig 12712 bp, 10 predicted proteins | sample SiratrowhiteBW_FD_187527 | JGI IMG/M metagenome (GOLD analysis project Ga0209489, IMG submission 187527) | Root nodule microbial communities of legume samples collected from California, USA - Siratro white BW (SPAdes) (version 2) | ecosystem: Host-associated > Plants > Roots > Nodule | place... | reverse complement strand
TGTGTGTGTATATATATATATATATATATATATATATATATATATATATATATATATATCACTTTCCTGTTTTTCTATTTTCTTGTTTCCTTGTTTATGACCCATGAACTACAACTGAATAAATAGAGGAAGATTATCAAATCCTTTAGTGGATGATATTTCAACCTAATCTTCTAGAGATTTTGGTAGGACACATGTAGTGAATGATAGTTCTACCTAGTATGTAAAAGAATCTAGTAAACCAAGAGGGAGGAGGACTCTAAAGAACAATTTAACCCAACAAAGGTTGACCTTCATCACCTTGGAGTCGGAGGGGCTGTAGCTCAGAGTCTCCCTAGATAAAGTAGAAACATTATTTAGGGTTTCAACTTCTATCCTATTGTATTAAATGAAATTATTATGCAAAGATGTTCACACTATTTATACATAGTAAAACCATAATTTAATTCAACATAATCAATTTGATTTCATCTGTACCTTTAGAAAAAAAATTCTTACCTGATTTTTCCTTCATTAGACGAAATAGAGGTATTGAATAGTTTGATCTATCAACAAATGTATATTAACATGTGATAGACGAAAGTGGATGAATGATAATATATTTCAACTTAGACATTGTAAGACCATAAGTATAAATTGTAACTTAGACTGTGTTTGTTGTCTAGTTTGAAGACCATATCTTGTCTAACATGTCCTACTTGCCCATCCTATACAAAAATATATGGATCATTTATCCTATATATATATATATATATATATATATATATAAAATTTAAAATCTACTACTAACTTATTTATACAAATCTTTTCACTATTATCCAACTATCCATCTTAAAGGAAAAACATTTCATCTAGTTAATTTTTTTTTATTATAGTCTATCATCTGGTAGACCTAATTAAGGTGGCTCTACACTTATGATATTTTTACTTGGTTCTCTTTGGAATTAGAAAATGTTATTTTAGTAAAACCTATATGAACCAAGTTATAAATTCTAGTAGACAAGTTATTCTTGTATAAATTTCACTTAAAATTTTCTTCTGTTGCAACACACTTTGTCTATTGGATGAAAGATGTTTCTTTTCTAATATATTTTATTCCTAATTTAAAAAATCTAATTTGAAGATAATAGTGTGTGTGTGTATTGAAAAAGGAACGTTACAATTCTTACTAATAATAATAATAGTCATAATAAGAATAATAATAATCAAAATATGTCTACAAAGTGTATCTGGTGTTGTGGTTGTATGGATATGTAAACCTTATTGCACTCTCCTTATAGGAAAGATTATGAGATCACTTTATAATATTGATGTGAGTTGAAACATCTATATATGTCTCAAGAGACATGTTTCAAGAAAATCATTGACAAGTGTGGCATTACCAATTTGAAATTTGTTTTCACACCGATGGCCCATCATTACAAGCTAAATCAACAACAATTTCTTAAGATGGTTAAGGAACAATCTTATATGAATGTTATTTCATATGAAAACATTGTTGGTTTTAGGATGTATGAAATAGTTTGCACTTGCCCCAAAATAACGTTTGTTGTGAGTGTTGTGAGTATATTCATGTTAAATCTTAGGCAAGCTCTTAAGACGAGCATCATATACTTGAAGGGGTCGCTTGGAAGAGTCCTAAGTTTTGGTGGAGTATGACATAAGGCCAAAAATTCTCCCATTGAAGTATTTGTAGACTTTGATTGTGTTGGATGGTTGGATACTATAAAATCACTCATAAGCTATGTATTTATTGTGTATAACGTTGTTATTGGTTTATAAGGCCAGTCTACATAAGGTAGTTCCTTTGTCAACAATTGAAGCTAAGTACATTGTTGTGAAGAAAACATTGAAAGAAACCTTATATTTAAAGGGTCTAGTTGAAGAGTTAAGGATGCAATAATTGTCATAGTCTATTGTGATAAGAATAGTGTCATATGTTTTAAGTCTACCCTGACAAAACAAAACACATTAATAAAAAGCTACATTTTGTAAGAAAGGTGATTTACTCAAGAATAGGTGAAGGTCTCAACAGATTAAAACCTATATGATATGATTACAAAAGTTTTATCAAGCAAAAATTTCTTTCATTATTTTGATTTAATATAGTTAATTGGTAATTAAGAACATAGTAACAATTAAAATTAGTCTCGATATTTATCCTAAACCAAGGTGGGGACTTGTTGGAAAGTTGTCCAATAAAATTTGATCATCCTTTTGCATACATCTTTATGATAATGCATGTGTGTTTGCTCTCCGTAGGTCATTTAGTTAAAGTGTTTGATATACCTAAGTGCATTGTGTTTAATTAAGAGTGCTTGGTAAAGAGCAACTCCTCTAGTGAATAGTAAGAAATGTCTAATCTACCCATTTAGTAGTAGCATCTATCTACTAGAGAAAAGTGTCATGTTTACCCATATGATAGAGTGTGTATGATCTTATATATTGAATTTTTTCTAGAGCATGATCATCTAGGCTTAGATTGCTTATAAAGCTTATAATGTGTAATAGGGCATCTATTGACATAGAAAATCTAATGACATAGATACAAGTCGTCTGGAATCAATTAACTATTGTACATTTTTATGTTAAGTTAGTTAGAATGTCTTATAGTACTTTTAAGTAACTTATAACCCTATATAAGGGATGTTTATGCTTGTTTCTGCACACACATATAAAAGTAAAATAACAACATTCTCCGATATACTAGACAATTTTCATATTTACTCTTCCTTTGTGAGTTTTTTACTCTTTGTCTTCTTCGGGTACAATTAACAATCATTATTGCATTAGTTCTTTCATTGTTTTTGGATTTAATTTCTCTAATCACTATACAATAAAACATTAATTGTAGAGTTGTCTAAGTAGAAAAAACCCATTCTACATCAGTTCTGGCGATGTAGAAAGTCAAAGACTTTCTACATCGGTTCTGGTGATGTAGAAAGTCTTTGGTTCTATAACCGACGTAGTATGTGCATATACTACATTGATTAAAAATAAATCACCGACGTAAAATACCAATTCTAAAAGTGCTCAAGAGGAGATACTACATCGGTTGGGGCTCCCAACCAATGTAATATCTCTATTTTTTTTTAAAAAAATTCAGAATTTTCAAGAATTCTTTGATAAAATCTTTAATCCATACAATGAAACACCATAGATATTTCTAGATTTTTTTTGAGAAGTATAGATAGGTGAAATAAAAAAAAATGTAAAAATATTAAAAAAACACAAACAGTAAACAATGGAATTTTCGAATTTTCAGAGAGTCATTCACCTTTAAGTGTAGGCCAGCAAATTCTTTATCCCATTTCGAGCAACTTCCATTTTTGGAGCGTCCCAATCCAAGCTTTCTATCAAAAGTTATAGTCATTTGAAGTTTTTTCATCCTAAATTTTTGAAACCTAAAATCTATGATAAATCTATACAGTGTAAAAGTTCTACCATCAAATATATACTAAATCAAGTCGTTGATAAAAAATTTGGGTCAAAAATAAATTTGTAATTATTTTTAATGAATTTTACAAAATTGCTAACCTCTTGCAAAGAGAAGCGGCAAGGGGTGTCGAACAAAGCATTCACGGCGGAGAAAGGCTCACGCATCAAGTGTATACCATCATCCTCAGAAACCTGCAATGTAGAAAAGTTAGCAAATCACCTATGTTGAAAATTCTAAGGAAAGTAGATGAAGACAATGAAGGAACCAACCAAATGAGCGTGAGCGAGAGTGAAAACGTAGAGAACGCAGATAAACACAAAGAACGCAGAGAAACTCAATGGCACCACGAGAAACCACAAATAATGAAAGTAGTGTAATATTAGCTTAATAAATGTGCGGTGTGCGTCCACCCAAAAATTAATTTTTTTTACATGTTGGTGCATATTACATTGGTAGTAGCGAGAACTGATGAAATAGACACTTTCTACATCGGTTGTAGGTAACAACTGATATAGTATCTAGCACCTATTGCATCGGTTGAGGCTCGCAACCAAAGTAATAGGTTCGATGCCAAACCAAATTTTGAATTTTTATTTTTCCAGTCTTTTTTACATCAGTTATAAGTGTCAACCGATGTATAATGGTGTATATTACATCGATTCATCAATAGCCGATACAATATCTCTTCATATAATTTAAAAAATGTCACCGCGTTTTTTTTACATCTGTTACGTTTTAACCAGTGTTTTATCTTGTTAAAGTATGTGTTTTTTTCTACTAATAAGGACATCTTGTATGGCCAAGTACCTCTAGTGTTATATAGAGCATCTAATATGCTTACATACTATGTTAAGCTTGACACATGTTTCATTTATTACAAATTCTATTAAGTGAACATAATAGAGCGTATAGATATAGAGAGCATCTAGATATATTGTGTATATGTGACATGAAGATATATGTTGTTTGAAGCCATTTCTTTTGGAAAGGATATGCAAGGTTACGGGGTGTGTAAAAAGAGAATAGATGTTAAATAACCCTTATGAATGTTTATACGCCATGTGATATGGTGATGAAAAGGACGTTACAAAAATAATTGATAGGAAAAAAAAGGAGGAAACACAATAGAAAAAAAAAAGTGCATTGTGGATATTTTAATGGTGTTAAGAACGGATTCAAAAGAAAGAAGAGATTAGGAATAATAGTTAGAGGTGGTAAAAAGAATTACTTCAATAAATTTATGAAAACGTGTTAATGATATATACCCTTATGATAGGAATGAAGCTTACTTATTATATGTTGTAATAAGGAATCGCCCTCTGTATTAAAAAATCAACTTAGAAAAGTTGGTTTGTAAAACTAAAGTTTAATCTCAAAAGTCGATTACGTTGACACCGTTGACATCCTATAACATCTATCACAAAGCTAGTTATCCATAATTAATCAAACATATTATTTAAATATATATCTCACCCTAAAAATAATAAAAATATTAATTTAAATAAAGATTAATTCATATTTTATTATTTTAAAAATCAAATTAGTTATTATTATATAAAATATAAGTAATAGATTTTTGTTATATATCTAGCTCAATAGGAACGCACTCCAGCTTCTAGGCATCTTCATATAAAATGAAGATTCAAAATTACAATTCTTGTATAAAATTTTTTTATGTATTGATAATGATAAATGTTTCATTGTTTATTATATTCAAATACCTTTTGAACTATTATAGCTCATGAGAATAAGAAATGGACAAAGGTGTAAACATGAGCCAACTCTTTTACAATAATTTTCTTCTTCTTGCTATTATTATTATTATAAAAAAAGTATTATTTTAGATAAGGACTTTTATGTACATATTGTCATAAAATACATCCTTAAGTCATAAAGTTAAAAGGATGATACATCCAACGAATTCATTGTATATTCTAATATTGTTTTAAAAATTTTAATTTAAGGCATGAAACTTGATCTCATATTTATTTTATTTAAAATTTGATTAAATTCAGAGAAAATAATTAGGATAATAAGTTGTTATAATTGAAATAACCTTCATATTTGAACCTTAAAATTTAAGAAATGTTACATCTAATTAACTTTAATTTAATATATTATCTAGTTATTTATTTAGTTATAAAAATATTAATTTTCATTTAATTAGATTATTATTATTATTATTATTATTATTATTATTATTATTATTATTATTATTATTATTATTATTATTATTATTATTATCAACATAATTGAAAAGAAAGCACCAAATTAAAATTTCACTGCAACATACAATTCATGAAATTTAAAAAAGATAACAAATGTGATAGATGTTTTATCAATCACAATACACCTCTACTTGCATGTTGCCAAGATCTTATGTAAGCAGCTCCACTTGACATTCATATAGGTAATTTCATCAAGTGTATGTTCCAAATCATACACGACTCGCAAGGGATATGAAAATCATTAAAACTTTGTTACAGGAATGGAAAAATTGATGTTAAATCAATTTTAGTGCTAGCGGAACTAACAAGTGACTTGTTTTTACTCATATGAACCTTATTCATGGGATCTCCAATCACAAAGGTTGGGTCTCTATAACTTGTTTGTTTGCAAGTGACTTGAGTGTCATTCTCCTCGATGTTTCTAAAATCAAGTTTCTCTCTAGAGGTTTGGTCAAAGGATCGGCCAAATTCCGTTCTGACTTAACATAATTCAAATTGTTCCACTCATTAGTAGTTATTTTACCAAATTATGTCTCAATTATATATCTCTATTCTTTCTATTGTTAGTTTTATTTTTAACTATAACCATTGTCGATTGACAATCACAGTGTATTCATATAGATGAGTTTGGTTTCATTTCTGATGAAATGTTTACTAAGAAGATTTTCAACCACTCAGCTTCACTTCTAGCCATTTCAAGAGCAACAAACTCTGATTCCATTGTTGATCTATCAATAATTATTTGTCTGGTTGATCTCCATGTAACTGCACCACCTCGAAGTGTAAATACATAACTACTAAGGGATTTTTGTTTCATCTGAATCAAAAATCTAGTTAGCATCATTGTACCCTTCTAGCACAACGGGAAAATCCACTATATTCAATGACATAATCCATTGTACCTCTTAAATATCTCATGAGCCTTGCAAGCGCATCCCAATTATCCTAACTAGGACATTGAGTATACTTGCTCAGTCTTCTTATTGCATAAGCAATGTCTGGCTTAGAAAAACTCTTTAAATGCAATAAGCTCCCAATTATCTAGGCATATTGAGATTGAGAAATAGATTATCCTCTATTTTTCTTTAATTTTGAGTTAACATCATAAAGGGTGCTTATTGATTTAAAATCATGATAGCCAAACTTCCTAAGAAGTTTCTCAATGTATTGCTCTTGGGATTATAATATACTATCTCCCTTTCTTATGACTTGAACTCCTAGAATCAAACTTGCTTCACCCATGTCTTTCATTTTAAGCTTAGATTTGAGAAACAATTTTGTTTTAGAAACTATATCAATACATGTACCAAAAATCAACATGTCATCAATATATAAACATATAATGACATATTTACCATTTTAAAATTTAGTGTACACACATTTATCAACATCATTAGTTGAAAAATCATCACAAAGTAAAACATTATCAAGTTTTGTTTGCCATTGTTTTGCCACTTATTTAAACCCATACAAAGATTTTAAAAGTTTGCATACTTTTTTCTCTTAACCAGGAACTACACATCTTTCGGGTTGAGTCATATAAATTTCTTCCTCTAGTTCACCATTCAGAAAAGTTGTCTTAATATCCATTTGATGAATAACTAACTTATGGATAGATGCTAGAGCTAACAACACTCAAATAGAGGAAATGTTAGTTCTTGGAACAAAAGTATCAAAATAATTTACGTTGGGTTTTTAAGTAAACCCTTTCACTACTAACCTTGCTTTATATTTTTCTATGGATCCATTAGGATGGTACTTTCTTAGTTAATTGATTTTCAACTTCCAGCTTAAAAGTTAGAAACATATCAAAAACTTCATCTTTATGTTTTATTAAGTACACTTTGGTGTATCTTGAATAATCATCTATGAACATTATAAATTATTGTTTACCACCTCTAGTCATAGTTTGTTTTAAGTCAACAAGATCAATATGTATTAAGCTAACAACTTAGTTTGACGTTCTACAGAATGACATACTTTCTTTTATTTTAGATTCAACACTTATATCACATTTCTTACTTTTTTTTATCATATATGTTAATTAATTCTACTCATTGCAATTTAATAATAAATGAAGAGTTTATATGTCCTAATCTTGCATGCCACATATTGTAAGAGTCAACAATATAACTAGAAGATAGATTTAGATTCATTAACAATATCAGAAACATTAAGTATAAAAAGACCCTGATCACAATATCTATTTCCCACAAACACATTATTTTTTGTCATCACAATCTTATCATATTCGAATGACACTTTGACCTCCACCTTTCCCAACAGTGTTAGAAATAACATTAACTCTAATCTATGACACATGTACCATGTCATTTAAAGCCAAAGTCTTTCAAGATGTGAGCTTTAGAATAACTTTTCCTTTTCAAAGGACAGGAGTTGTCCTAGAATCACCTAGAAAAAATTTATATTCTCCATCCCCCACACTAGTGTAGGAGGAAAACATATTTTCTGTTTGCACAGATATGCCTAGTAGCCTCAGAGTCTACTACTCATTTGCTCACATTTCTCACAAGGTTCACTTGTGAAACAATCACATCAATTGTATCTTCCCCTTCAACTATATTTGCCTTAGGAGGATTGTCGTTTTTGACCTTATGTCTGCACTGATGTGCATGGTGACCTGGCCTTCTACAAACAAAGCAATTTCCCTTCTTCTTGAATGTGGGTTTAGGTCTATTGGGACGGGAAAAATTAGATTTATTCTTTTTACTGTGATCAAGTTTTTTCCCGTATCTTTTTGGAGGTGGGCTGTCTTTTACCATATTTGTCTTGGCGGATAAGGCTTTAGCCCTTGTAGCAGCACATTCCTTTCTATTGGTGTCTTTCATGATAATGTGAGTGATGAGGTCTGATAATGACATTTGTCTATGTCTATGCTTCAACTGTTGTTTGTAGTTTGTCCAAGACTGCAGAAATTTCTCAATCAAAAGTTCTGAAACAAATTCATTGGGTAGGATAATATTCTCTGCTTTAATATCTTCGGGCAACTTGTGATATTCATTTATTTGAATCTTGATGTCTTTGTCCTCTATCATCTCGCAGCGGTAGTAATTTCCTATAACGAACCTTTGTCTGACAACATCTTCAGTAGTGTATTTGAGGGTAAGAGAGTTCAAAATATCCTTTGCTTCCTTGTAGGAGCAATACACATCGAACAAATCTTTAGATAACGAACTGAGCAAGGTGTGACAACATATCTTATTTGAGTGAGTTCAATCTTCAATTTGTTTCGCAGGACAACTAGAGGTGGGTTTGGACGTCCTAAGTTTAGAAGAAACTTCACACATGTCCAACAGAGTAGACATGTGTTCCTGCCAGCATTGGAGGTTTTGACCTAAGAAAGTTCGATCTTCGAAACATTCGGAAATGGCGTCGCAAAGATGGTTGGTTTTGCGGAAGCACCATTTGACATCTCCGGTGTAGAGTTGTTGTTGATTTCCATACTATTAGTCATAAGTTGTTAAGATTGTTGTTGATAATGGTTGAAAACACGAACACGATCAACTTCCCGAGGTGTGAATGATCATTGTCCTTAAGGACTTATCTGCAGTATTTTGTGCAAATCTTCCAGTATATAACAAGAACTTCTCGACTCATATCAAAGATTTCAGAACTAACAAGCAAGCTCTCTTATGAACAAAAATGCCCAGAACAATGGAAAAAAGATATTAGAAAATAGAGAAAAGAAATGCTTCAATTGGTGTGTTTTATAGAAGTGAGGAATTCTTTATTTATAAGTGAGCACTTCGTAACTGTTACATAAGAGTATTAAAGATAGAAGAAAAATCTAATCACACATGTCCCGTAGATGTAAACATTTAAAACTAATAACACAAATTTTAATAAGTTTTAATTATATTTTAATAAAGTTTAACATATTTTAATAATTTTGCAATAATACTAATTACAACATATATGATAATCGAAAGATTCCTGTAGAGGGCTTTGCGGTGGTGTGTGGAGAGGTTAGTCTTCGCCAGGGGTTTGCTGGATATCGGTACCAGGCGACATGCCGAGAAGTCATCGTGGATGTGTTTGTCATGTCAGAAACCACACACATGAGCTTCATCCTCGAAAACCACCTTGCTTCTAGCTGCTACCAAAGCTCATGAATCTAAAATGACCACACCTTTAGGTCTTTTCTTTTGGGGCGCCACTTCTACCAGAAGGGTTGGGTGGCGATGGAGTAGCTATGGTGGTTTGATGCTCAACACTACTGATTGTCTATGTTGTTTTTTTTTTTTTTTTTTTTTTTTTTTTTTTTTTTTTTTTTTTTTTTTTTTTTTTTTTTTTTTTTTTTTTTGAAAGATTACATTTTTCTGAGTTATTTGATGAGTATGTAAATTATTTATATTTTCTATCCCTAAAGGGACTTATATATTTTTATGTAAGTTATTTATGTTTGAGTAATCTAACATTGATTTGTATCCAATGCATCAAATAAATAAAAAATTGAATCCATAAAATACAAGACTTGGTTAGCTGGACATTAAATCATACAAACCTGTTTGAATTCGGAGAACGTTGAGTAAGAAGGATGGAGATCTATCAATTTTTTCGTATTTTTTTTTTTTTTTATCAAGAATGTTGCCTATTAACTATGAGAAAGAAAGCGTAAGTCAAATATGAGACGCAAATAGAATGGGTAAATCTCACTCGTATTAACTTGCACCTCCTTACTTTCTTACTGCACCTCCATAAATGTAGCAAAATGACCATTATATTTCTAATAAAAAAGTTAAATAAACCCTCCACTATCTCATTTTTTAATTCGAAATATAACTTTTAACAAAATATCATTATATTGTTAATAAAAAAATTAAATAAATCCTCCACTACCTCATATTTTAATTCGAAATATAACTTTTATAATTTTTAATTTAGAATATAAAAGAATTTTATATTTTGAATTAAACAATTTGAAATATATATTTTCTTTTAAAAAATATATATATTTTAATTTTATAATTTGAAATATAAAAAATTATATAATCTAAAATACAAAAATTATATTCTGAATTGTCAATTTAAAATAAAAGAAATATTGTAGTAGTTTAAAGGACACACAAAACATTAACTTTTCAATAATTGCAAAGGTTATTGTGGACTTTACCAACAGTTGGCGTGGGCTTGAAGGATGCAAATATTTTTTTTCCATACATGGACTTCACTGACGTGTATATATATATACATAATTTATGTTATTAATTTTTTTTACTTAATTTTCTGGTGTTTAGAAGAAGTTATATGGGGTAAATTTGAATTTTGTATTCTTCTTTATTTTGGTTAATTTGTAGATATCACATTAATTTCAATTAATCTATAATTGTTTAATTCTTATATTGATTATGATAAAATCAAAAGAACTAAAATTGAATCATAAGTATTATAACTAATTTGAATGAGTAATGTTTTTTTAATATTTTAGATAATTGATAAGAATTTTGAAGTTTTGATGACTATAATATTTTTTTATGAAAGTCAACCTAAAGTTAGAACGAGAGTTAAAAAAATGAGAAAAAATATAGACTGAATGTTCTTTTAAATATGAACTGCTTATGTGAAAATCGATAATAAACTAATTGTTAAAAAGTGTCAAATGACACAAATAAGAAAAGTGATGTTTTATTATAACGAATGAGTTAAAGATTTTTGAATGAACAAGTTTTCTTGGTCTGAGTGGAACTAGGATCGTTTTGTAGTTAAATTTCGAGTATGAATTTGATGGATGAAAAAAATGTAATTGAAACAAGTGAAGGCACTAGAAAATTAATTTAAGGTATTTCAAAAATATTAAATAATAAAATTAATATTTAAAGATATGAAAGAGGTAAAGTTAACATTAAATAAATGATCAGGTTAATGATTTATTTTAAAAATATAATTTAGAATAGAATGAATCATTTGAGAAAGAAATATAAAGTATAGATAACGTATAAGATACCTCAAATCTTGTTAAATGTAGAAATTTATTGATGTTTCGCATAAAACACTAATTTAACGAGTGTTAAGTAAATGAAAGAGTAAAATAAATATTTTAAGATACAAAAGACTTGGACTTAAAATTTTGGACTTAAAATTAAACAAATATAATGTTAGTTAAATAATTTATTTTCAATAAATATTTTAGAAATATAAATATATGTGGTCTGTTTCTATATATTAATTATTTAATGTTTGTTCAGTCTAAACTTTGTTACTCCAAATATTTAATAAATAATTTTTTTATAAAAAGTGTTCAAATTTTAAGTTTGTTGAATAACATTTTTCAGAATAATCATCACATATTTATATTTGAGGTAATGTTTATTTTGAATTGTCATTATCCTCTGCTTCGATATAATATTATGTAACTATTTTATATAACGAAAAAAATTAAAGAACTTAATAAAAACAACTTGATTTTTGTTTTTTTTTTTAAGATTGAATAGAAAAATATATATTTTATTTTCAGTCAAATAATAATAAAGAAATTATAATTACACAAAATTTAAAATACAAAACTAAACAAATGAAGGGTGTTTTTGTAATTAAATAAAAAAACAAGAGGAGACAAATTTTATAGAATAGTCTTACCATGATTTATTGTCTTTTTAAATTTTTAAACATCGTAATCAGTTTACTTTAATTAGCTTATTTAAAAAGATATATAAGAACATAATTATATAAATAGAATTTGTATTTTTTTAGGCCAAAATATATTATTATTATTATTATTATTATATAATTATAATTTAAGATTTTTAAAAAAACAATAATTTTTTTCTAATAAAACATTGATATTCTTACATATTTTGCTTGTTTATTTTTATTATTTTGTCAAAATTAAATTCATATATGATAAAAAGTGTCGTGATGACAAAAATACAATAAATTTTAAGTTTTAAAAAAATTTATAATTAAAATTAATCAAATTTCTTTAATAAGTAAATACGATAAATAAACTTATAATTATTTTTTTTAAAACATTATATATATATATATATATATATATATATATATATATATATATATATATATATAT
>Ga0209489_109103_pt1 | contig 12717 bp, 13 predicted proteins | sample SiratrowhiteBW_FD_187527 | JGI IMG/M metagenome (GOLD analysis project Ga0209489, IMG submission 187527) | Root nodule microbial communities of legume samples collected from California, USA - Siratro white BW (SPAdes) (version 2) | ecosystem: Host-associated > Plants > Roots > Nodule | place... | reverse complement strand
ATATATATATATATATATATATATATATATATATATATATATATATATATATATATGAATGATAATTCTTGTTTACTAAATCCAAAGTTCCATTTTTTTACTAATAAAATTAATCACTTTAACCAAAATAAATTTCTTTTCAGAATCACCTAGCCAATTAGAAAATAAGTTTGGTAAAAAGATTTTTCCTTTTCTTGCCACAAATTGGTCCGAGACCCCTTAAATGTAAGCCATTAAAAAAGTTCTTTATAAACTGGATCACTTGTAGAAAAACAGATTTAATTATTTCCTAAGTTTTTGATTATTTATTGATTCACAATCCTCATAGTGAAAATTAACTTGTTTAACCTCAACTTGTTAAAATCTGAAATTAGTTGGGAAAAGCCATTGATGTTAGTCTTTGTTTCTCAAAATCTGAAACACTTCCTCCCTAACAACCAAAGTACAGATTCCCTCCCCCAACCAACTTCACTGTAATACCATGTGATGTTATGTTGTGTGACACTTGATAGTGGCCAAAAATTAGAAATGGATTTGGTGCTAAACTGAGAAAGTAAAAGATTGTTGACCTGTGAAACCCCTCACACATCTCAACCATGAACATAAAAATGCACCAAACTCCACTAAGGTAACAATTTCTTACAACATGCTGGACTTGCTTCACACCAACCTCTTTTCCTTCGCATACCATGCTTCATTTATAACCCTATAGCTTGTGAATTGGATGTGTGGTGTGAGTCTTCATTGTCTCTACAGTAAGTAACAGTATTTGCTTAAACCTCAGAAAAATGCCACAAGGTGATTCCAATGGTAGCTCCACGCAGCATGCTGCACTTACTAAGACTAGGCGTGTGCCTACTCCAGGGAAGGCCACAATACTTGCCATAGGCAAGGCCTTCCCTAGCCAAATCATCCCTCAGGAGTGTTTGGTGGAGGGCTATATCCGTGACACTAAGTGTGTAGATGCTTATATTAAGGAGAAATTGGAGCGTCTTTGTAAGTGCAATCTTAGTTATTTGCTTTCTTTTTCACCTAAAATATCATTAAGATTTGTGAAAGGACTAGCAAATTGTGGCACACAACCAAACTGCACCCACATGCTAATAAGAGATATTTGTAAACACAGTGACCACAATTATAGACCTATAAATGTGCATAAACTAAACCATTAAGACTATTAAGCTAAAATGCAATCTTTCTTCCTTGATTTGGCATTTTCCAGGTAAAAACACCACTGTTAAGACAAGGTACACAGTGATGTCAAAGGAGATTCTTGACAAGTATCCAGAGTTGGCCACAGAGGGTTCCCCAACCATAAAGCAGAAGCTTGAAATAGCCAATCCTGCAGTGGTGGAAATGGCTACAAAGGCCAGCCTTTGTTGCATCAAGGAATGGGGAAGGCCTGCTCAAGACATCACCCACATTGTCTATGTTTCCTCAAGTGAAATAAGGCTACCAGGTGGTGACCTTTACTTGGCAAACGAGCTTGGCCTCCGAAGCGACGTTGGCCGTGTAATGCTCTACTTTCTAGGTTGCTATGGTGGTGTCACTGGCCTGAGAGTTGCCAAGGACATAGCAGAGAACAACCCTGGTAGCAGGGTTCTGGTGACTACCTCTGAGACCACCATTCTTGGGTTCAGACCCCCCAACAAGGCCAGGCCCTATGATCTTGTGGGGGCTGCACTTTTTGGTGATGGGGCTGCAGCTGTAATAGTTGGAGCCAACCCTGTGGTGGGTCAAGAGTCTCCCTTCATGGAACTGAGCTATGCTGTGCAGAAGTTTCTTCCTGAGACACACAGTGTGATTGATGGGAGGCTCTCTGAAGAGGGCATAAACTTCAAACTTGGAAGAGACCTCCCTCAGAAAATTGAGGACAACATAGAGGAGTTCTGCAGGAAGCTGATGGCCAAAAGCAGTGTGAAGGAGTTCAATGATTTGTTCTGGGCTGTTCACCCTGGTGGGCCTGCAATTCTCAACAAGCTTGAGAGTACCCTCAAGTTGAGCACTGACAAGTTGGAGTGTAGTAGGAAGGCACTGATGGACTATGGCAATGTTAGCAGCAACACCATCTTCTATGTGATGGAGTACATGAGGGAGTATCTCAAAGATGATGGAGAAGAGTGGGGCTTGGGATTGGCTTTTGGTCCAGGAATCACTTTTGAAGGCATTCTCCTGCGCAGCCTGTAATCTTAACCGTCAATTTGCCTGCACTTTCTCAGAGGGAAGGGACAATGCTGTTCTTTTTCACTGGTTTAGAATCAAAATTAAAATTTCAAATAAAGTTTCATGTACCAAAATACTGTCTCAATATCAATGGAGAGAAATTTACTATGCCATTTTAAATAGATTCTAGCTGTCTTTTCTTTTTCTATCCATTTCATAGAATCACAATTAAAATAACCATTTTGGTAAGAGATTCCAATATAATCAAATATACCATTTTATTTATTCTTTTTTGTTTTATCTCTTTCAAATACCTGTCAAAATTGATTTTTTTCTCATTCTTTCTTCTATTTTAAGTTTTATAATTTCCAAGTTATTTATTGTTTAACATCCTTCTTAACCATTCTAAATTTCTCAACAATCTAAATCTCTTAATAATATATCAAAATTAAACAGAATAATATAAAAATAAATAAATTATGTAGATAATTGTTTATTAAAAATGTATTAATTTAAAATTAATATACATATTAATATATAAAATTATAAAATTAAATTTTAACTCAATATACATGTCACGAATTTAGCGCAGTATAATTTCAAAAAAACAGAGTAGCCGTTTCATTCTCTCAAAACTTCTTTGCTTCGAAAGCTTCCCGTACTACCGACTCGACGCACATCGACGCCATGAATCTTAACTACGAACAGAAACTTCAAGTAGTTGCCAAAATCGTTCTGGACGACGAGGCACGCGCGTGCGACGCGCCGCCGTGTGAGGAAGAGCTTGGGCTCAGGGCGACCCTCAAGCCGCACCAGGTGGAAGGGGTTTCCTGGCTAATACGGAGATACAAGCTCGGCGTCAACGTTGTCCTCGGTGAGACTGGAACCCTTTCAATGTGTTTCGTTGCTCTTAATGTGTCGGAATGTGGAAGAAACCATTTTTTGTTTTGTTCCATTTCCAAACATTCTTTGGGGGAAAAGTATAAATTCATTATTCTTGTTGAGATTGTAAGCTTTAATCTCCAGTTTGATGTGTTTGTCTGCATTGAAATTCTGAGAGTTTGAAAGAAAATTTGAGTTAATTTTGGTCTGGTCCAGCTTAATTTGTGTGCATACATAATATTATTACACATGTGAGCAGATTTTCAATTTGATCCTATGGTTAAATACTTATATTTGTAATGTAAGTTTTACTGGTTTGGTCCCTTCCTTCATGCATTGATTATTGTCTTTCTTACATATTCATTTTATCTCCTATAGGCTATACATGTTTTGGGCATCCTTAACCTGGTCTCTACATGTATGTTACATTCTTAATTTGATCCCGGTGCAAGGAAATAACAGTGCTAGGGGCCAATCTAATAATACATAAGGACTAATTTATTAAACTTTTACTTGTGGGGATCAAATTGAGAATATGACATTTATATGGATTAAATTTGACGTTATAATATATAATCGTAAAAAATGTGAAAAATAACTAAAAATATAAAATTTAGTGTAAAGGTGTATTTTTACCCCTTTAAAATATTGTAACAAGCAAGGCAAGCAATATATTCTTTAAAATATATTTTTGGATGAATTTTGTGTGGTCTCGTCATCCTCTTTGTGGGAACTACATGGAATTCAACTGATAGTAGTGATTATTGAAAAAAATTGTTGTGCCAACATCTAGTAGGTAGTAACACATGTCGTCATGTTACTCTCACCTTTTTAAATGCATAAAATTAGTGCTTTAATGTCCATTAATAATATCTAATTGAAACTTATGGCATCATCCTTGAAGCACCAGGTTTAATATTTCTTACAATGCTGGATTAGAGGTAATGTAATGTGGGTTATGGAATATTCTTTGAAGGGATAAAACAGATATTAAAACAGTTATTTACCCTGAAATTGTAGTTATGGACTTTTTGTTTATTCAATTAATTTAAGAGTTTGAGTGATATCCATATGGTATTCTCAGGGTTTGGTGAGGAGGAACAATGTCAATCGAATATATTGATGTTTGGGTACAATAAGCCATGTTGTTGCTTAGTTGTTTCACATTTCTTTCTAACAATGGGGCGTCCTAGGGCATGAGGTTCTGACTTGGTGGGGTTTAGGGAGGTTGGACATGCACAGTCTTAGCCTTGTTATCCAGAGGCTGATTCCAAGATTTGAAACCTGTGACCAAACTGCACAAGTCAGCAATTGCGTCAAGGTTAACCCTTCATTTTTTAATTCTTTTAAAAAATGAAGACAAAATATCGATGTTGACAGATGATGTGTTTTTATTTTTGTTATTCTGTTTTGAAGATTTTAGACCTAGTGGGTTTGATAGTATTTATGAAGCAACAATTTTTTATTAGGTTATGACTAAAATTTTTCTATTATTTGCAGGGGATGAGGTACACTCTTTTCAATTCTGTGTCAGAGCTTGTGTAATGTGAAAGGAAAAATTTTGTAATCTAATTGGTATTATAGTCGTGAAATTCATCTTTTAAACTTGTTACTGTTTTGTTGGTTTATTTTGGCAAGTGCACCAATTGAATTGAAGTTGACAGTTTGGGTTAGAGTTGTCGAACCACTTGTACATGGCAAATATCTATGTCACAAGTTTAACTCCTATTAATTATATTTACAATAAAAAACTCTTTGAAATCCATTTTTGTGAATTGAAGTTTACAATGGTTCAAATATTCAAGTTAAAGGTTGCTTTGAAAGAAATTCAAAATTTAGTTGATAGAAAATTGGGATTGGACTTAATCATTCACCTCATCCATATTTTGATGATCAAATGGTCTTAACTCATTAAGACCATCTTAAAAGGAAAAGGTAAGGTCAGTCACTACAGATACTGATGAAAATGATGTCAAGTTCAAATCCTTGGATGAAGAACATTCCATGATCATGGTATGGTTGTGGAATTCAATGGTTCTAGAAGTCAGTGATACATGCATGTTCCTTAAATCAACAAGGGAAATTTGGGAGGCAGTAGAACAGGCCTATTCTAAGGCCAAGGATGCTACCCAAATTTATGATGTAAAGGTGAAAACTGTGGGAGCCAAACAGGGAAGCAAATCAATTACAGAATATGCCAATCAAATTAAGTCCCTATGGATGAAATTGGATCATTATAGAGTTATAAAAGTAAAGTGTTCAAAAGACTCATCTATCTTGAAAGAGTATATTGAACAAGATAGAGTCTATGATTTTTTGGTAGGCTTGCATCTTGAATATGATCAAGTTCGAGTCCAAATTTTGGAAAAAGAGAAGGTTCTAGGGATTAATGAAATGGTATCCATTACTCGAAGTGAAGAAAGCAAGAGATGATTGATGCTGGAGACTCCAACTACTGAAAACTTAGCAATGATAGTTGAAGGAGGAACAATAATGATTTCTAATCAAAGAAAAAAAGAAGGTTTCCAAATATAGAGAAAAAGAATAAGGAGGTTTGGTATACATACTGCTACATGTCACATCACACAAGGGAGATGTCCTTTGAAAAATTCTCCTTTACACACAAAATCTTTCTCACAAACCTAAACTCTAAACCACACCTTCCTCTATAATGGCCTTTTCTCTCCCTTAATGAACTAGATTTTTCCCATATTTTTCATCCTCATTAGGTGCAGGTTCAAGAGGTTCAGGTACAATTTCTGTAGGTCTAGGAGGTTCAGGTGCAGGTTCAAATGTCATATTTGGAAGCTTGAGAGGCTCATCTTCCTCTTATATTATCATCCCGAAGATGAGGCTGCTTGAAGTACCCGTTTTGTTCATTGAAGGTGACATCACTTGACACAATTTTTTTTTCGGATGGTGGGTAACAACATTTATATACCTTTTGTGTGGTTGACTATCTTAAAAAACACATTTTACAGCCTTAGGATCCAGTTTTCCCATTTGATTACTGTGAACATTTGTACAAAGGATACGCCCTAAATATTCTAGGTTGGAGTTTATTTGTAGGGTCAATGTACGGGTAGAACAAGGATAGGACTTCCATGGACTCTTTGATCCTAAGATTTTAGAGGGTAATCTATTGATAAGTGGCAGTAAGAAGGGCCTCCCCCCAAAAGCTTTTAGGAACATGATATTGAAAAAGTAGAGCTCTACTTTGTTCTTGTAAGTGCCCATTTTTCCTTTCAGCTGTCCCATTCTATTGAGGAGGTGTGTTAACATGAAGACAAGAGTTACTATGAAAAACAACATTATGTGAAAGATCTTTTTGTGAGTTTTTGTACCAAAATCATATTAGTGGACAATCTAGGGACATGAAGGACACTTTCTATGGTTTATGGATGGACTTATTTGGACCTTTCCTTGTCCTCCTGCTATAAGATTTCCATATGCTGCTAACATTTTCTTGCTACTAGGACATAGAGAATATGTGGAGAAGTATTTGGATGGTGGGGCCATATGGATAGTGGCTCCAGAGTCTAGTGTACAAGAGTGAGAAAAAAGTGTATCTGAATAAGACCTAAAGAAAATGGAAACTTACCAGAATATGTTAGTGAACACGTACCTGAGGGCTGGACATTATGCAATTCTCCAGCAGTTTGGAATCTGTCCTCAATTTCCATTCCAGAATTTATGATCTCATTCATATAGGTGGATTATGCAACAATAAAGGTTGGAATAGTGATCATAGTGGCACAACAATGAAGGCTGGAATATGTTTTGGGGGCACAACAATGAAGGTTGCGTTTTAGGGTTGATAGGCAAGGTCAGAGACTCCCAAAGACCAGGAACTCTAATAACGTCTCAAATTACAAGAAAATAATATATTTCTTCTGAATTTCAATAATGAGGCCATTGGATCTATAAATACATGAGGCTGCTGGTTATTTTAGGAAATATAGAGAGCTAATTCTAAGGAAACAAATACTTGTAAATATGGGGTTGTTTTTAAATACATAATCCTAGTATTAATAGCAAGATACACTTGCAATAAAGAATCAAATTATAGCAAGTACCAAGCAAAAAAATTCCTAAAATACATAATGAGTAGCATAGTTTTGACATATACTCTCCTCTACAAAATCACATTTCAAGCTTTGTTGTGATCCTTGACTAGCATGGACAACAAGAGGCTGTTAAGGAAGCTTAGCCATTTGATTTCTTAAGGATTCAATTTCTTGGGTTAGAATCTTGTTGTGTGCTAGAATGGCATCTTGAGTGGTGGATCAAGCAATCCTTTCTTTTGACCAAATTGCTGTGTTGATCTTGATATTTTGTAGAAGCCATAGCATATGTTATTCTTGATGCTTGCTTTGTATCCACATGCATCATAGTTCCTCCAACTGCTGCATCTAGAATAATTTTTGTTTGAGGTTTCAATCCATTACTTGAGCTATATCTTAAAAGCCATGACTTGGGGCATTTTCGGAGTAATGTTTTAAATTGCTCCCATGTCTCACATAATGGTTTATTTGCTCCTTGCCTGAAAGTGGAAATTTCTGATTTAGCACTTGTGTACCTGAATGGTGGGAAAAATCGATCCAAAAATTTCTCTTCTACAATACTCCAGCTAGTGGAACTTTGATTTGGATGAGATTGTAGCCGAGACCGAGCTTTCCTTGCTAGAGAAAATGAAAGAGCTGAAGATTAACAAATTCTTCTCCTTTTGGAATTCCATAGTGCCAAACAATTCAGAGAATTTAGACAAATAAGTATAGGAGTCGGTGGAGCTGGTATACTGGAAAAATATCTAGGCTCTTGTTTCATAGCATAGTATCCTAGTGTCCTTTTGGGCTGATTTGGTTGACCTTGATGTGGATCCATTTGAGCTTGGGTATTAGAAGTATGAGTTGATGGTAAGAGATTGATCTTGCTGCTTTTTGTGTTGTGCGCTTTTCTTCTTCTTTGTTATTCCTGGCTGTTTTTTAATCTTCGGATCAACCTGTAATTGATATGTAGGTGCGTCAATAACATACGTGACTCACAAAAGCAAACAGATTAGCCCAATATATGAAAAAAGAATATAACTACACAAGAACAAAAGGGGCACGAGTTATATGTTAAACCTATAAAGAAAATAGTTTAGGACACAAGTCGCTGACAATGGCACTAGAAAACTTATTGATTTATTTTGGCAAGTGCACCAATTTAATTGAAGTTGACAATTAGGATTAGACATGGACTTGGCAAATATCTATCTTTCTCACAAGTTTAACTCTTGTCAATTATATTTACAATAGAAATTTGATTTTATTCCATTTCTATGAATTGAAATTTACAATGGTTCAAATATTCAAGTTAAAGGTTGTTTGAATGACATTTAAAATTCAGTAGATAGAAAGCGGTGATTGGACTTCATTCTCCTCATCCATATTCCAATGGTCAATATCAATATGCAACATTTTTCCTATTGATATAGGTGCACGTTCTAAAATCTCTTAATTTGATTTCTCAAATTTAAGTAGTCTAAGAATGATTATTGAATTTTGATTCCTCAAACATACATTGAAATATGATCGGATATTAAATCACAAATGATTTCTCAAATTTAAGTAGTCTTACTTTGATTATTAAATTTTACATTCGAGCATTATGATTGGATCTTAGATAGATGTGATATATTGAAATCTATTCCTAGTATTTCAACATGTCAGCTGATCTTGTTAGTTTAGAGTCTAAGAACCACTTTCTAGCTAGAACTTAGATTTTAAATCTTAAAACTACGAATAAGAGAAATTTAAGCATTAAACACAAAATAAATCAACAATATCAAATGGAAACGAACAATTGAATATATATATATATATATATATATATATATATATATATATATATATATATATATATATATATATATATATTTAAGAGATGAAGATTACATCTAATGCCAATGGGTAGGTCTAGCGGCTCATGGCACTAATTACAAATTAGAAAATCTAAGAAGGGAGCAGTCCATTACACAGATCCAAGCTTTCCTTTCTCTATTCTAAAATTCTTTTCCATCTACCTTTCATTCTACAGTCATTCAACTGTATGTCTACAAATTAATGAATTTTTGCTCAAGTGAGATAGGTACTTTAATGAATTTTTGCTCAACTTGTGAATGCTTTTGAATTTTGCTTGAGGTCTTGTTTTTCCCTAATTCACGGACTGTAAGGCTGAATACAAGGTTCACAATATTCTCATTCAAATACAAAATCACGTTGCGATTCTAGTTTTGTTTATTTTGATGTTTGCTATGGATATGGACAGATGGGACTGGGCAAGACTTTGCAAGCTATCTCCTTTTTAAGCTATTTAAAAGTGTGCCGGTTGTCTGATGGGCCATTTTGTGAGTGAAGGAATCTTTGTTTAATTTGAGAATTTATTTTTTTATCTTGTAATCCATGTTTTGATAAATATTTCCCTCTCTTATGCTTTTATTTTATTTTCAGTGGTTATATGTCCTCTAAGTGTGACTGAGGGTTGGGCTTTAGAGATTGTCAAATTTACCCCCAAACTAGAAGTCTTCAAATATGTTGGTGATAAAGAAAATAGGTGCAATCTACGCATGAAAATACGTGAACATGTAACAAGACAGTCATCAACAATGAGTGTGAGTACATTATACTTCCTATATGCTCTTTGAATCTGGAGTTCTGGATGGCTTTTATTAGAATGCTATGTTCTTTTGACCAAATATTGCTATGGAAGTTTTAACATGGGAAAACCATAGAAAACACAACTTATTTGTATAACCTGGTGACCTGCCAATTCTAAAAGTATGATCTTTAGCAATCAGCAAGGACAAATAATACAATTTCGGTGTACCATCTTCTCTCTCACTTTGAGGAAAAGGCAATAGGAGGAAAAGAAAATAACAAAGTTATTGGAATCATACCTAAATGGCAATGACATGAAAAGTCTTTTTCAAAACCTGGAATTAAGGGTGTTAGATTGTCTACTAATTTTCAGTTGCTGGAACTTTTATGGGGTCTTATTGCCTTTTGATTGCCTTTTGAAGTGCAATGACATGAAAAGTCTTTTTCAAAACCTAGTATTAAGGGTGTTTGAATGCCTACTAATTTTAATTTGTTGGAACTGTTAGCAGGTCTTGTTGCCTTTTGATGTGCTATTAACTTCATATGACATTGCACTGATGGATCAGGATTTTCTTTCTCAAATACCATGGCAGTATGCAATCATTGATGAAGCTCAGAGACTTAAAAATCCATCTAGTGTATGTTGAAAAAACTATGAAATGCCCTATGTTTAGTAGTATTCAATTAAAAATATGCTTCTGTATATAAAACTTGTTTAATTAGGTTCATTTTGGTGAAGAGGTGGTAATTGTTACATATGTTACGGATTGGAGATACTACATTGCTAGAAATATTGTCAAACTATAATATATGAGTGTAAACCTTATCTTACAATGTAAAATATATAACCAATGCAAAATATAGAAAAATGATTAGTATTTATTTTTACATAGATATATAAAGTCCATTTCATGTTACTAATTATTTTTGATGAAAACATGTAAACCATAAATTTCAGATAGTTTAATGGTGAAAATATGAACAATATAGTCTTCATTCTTTGAGTTTATTGTTTACTAAAATTGTCAAACATTAACAGGTTTTATTTAATGTTCTCAAAGATCGCTACATAATGCCAAGACGGTTGTTGATGACTGGCACACCTATTCAAAATAATCTTTCTGAACTGTGGGCATTGATGTATTTTTGCATGCCTTCTGTCTTTGGTAGATTGGATGAGTTCCTTTCTACGTTTAAGGACATCAACGATCTTTCTTCAGGTCTTTTTAATGTAATTTACTATTGTATTGTGTTATTTTGGTTCTTCTAGAAGTTTGCTTCACAATGATAGAATCTTAGTGCTCTCTAGTTTAACTTGATCAATGTTATAACTCCTTCTATTAGATAATGTCAGAATCCCTTGACTTATGCTGCATTTAATATTTCCTTGTATAGTTCTAATTAAATGAGAAAAATACAAAAGAATTAAGAGTGAATTTCCCTCTCTTAAGATCTCATATTTATAATAACTTTGGTAACATCAGATGTATGAGAGGGAAGAGAAGCAAATATGAAAAGATATACCTAGGATTTAGGTATAGCACAAAGCTCACATCTCCTTTACAATAAATTCTATTTAAGACTATATATTCTAACACTCCCCTACGAGCTGGAGCATACAAATTGTATGTTTTGAACTTCGAACAAATAAATTCAATTCGAGGTCTTCTCAAGGATTTTGTTAACATATCTACAAGTTGATCTGTCAAACTCAGTGCACATTTCCTTCGACAACAACTTTTCTTGAATAAAATGACAATCAATCTTTATGTGTTTAGTCCTCTCATGAAACATTGGATTGGAAATAATGTGGAGAGCAACTTAGTTATCACAATACATCTTCATTGGCTAAATCTCACAAAAATCTTGTTCTTGGAGGAATTGTTTTACCCATATAAGTTCACAAGAGAGGGATGCCATTACTCTATACTTAACTTCAATAAATGATTGAACACAATATCCTGTAGTGGATCTTCTATCTATAGGAGAACTAGCTTAATCAACATCACAATATCCATAGATTTGAGTATCACCTTTATTTTCATAGAGTAGTCTTTGTCGTGAAGCTTTTTTGAGATATCTTAGAACATGAATGACAATATTCAAGTGATCAATACAAAGATTCTGCATGAATTGAATCATAACACTAACTACAAAAGACATTTGGTCTAGTAATAGTAACATAAATAAGTTTTCTGACCAATCTTTTATATATTTTTGTATTAGAGAAAACTTCTCCTTGCTCTATCATTAATTTATAATTTGGATCCATAGGACAATCCGCTAATTTACAATGAACCATACCTGTCTCTTTTAGGATGTCAAAAGCATACTTTGAGAGATTACAACTCATTTCGTTGATTGGGCTACTTTTATACACAAAAAATATTTGAGTTGTTCAAGATTTTGGGTTTGAAAGTGATTGCATAGGTGTTCCTTTAATTGTGAGATTTTAGTAGCATCATTTCTTGTAATAACTATATCGTCAATATCCACTATTAAATACACATTTTCCAGGGGAGTGTGACAATAGGAAACAAAATGGTTTGCCTCATTACCTTTCAGGCAAAGGATTGGACAATGTGGCTTAACTTCCCAAACCAAACCCGTGGAGATTGCTTGAGACCATAAAGAGCGGTGCAACTTACCAAGCAAACCATACTCGCCCTAAGCAAGAAATATAGGAGGTTGCTCCATGTAGACTTCCTCTTTCGAAGAGCATGAGGGCAAGTAAACTAATGCAAAAGGCTGTGGGAGCTTAGGACCTTGTTTGTGGCGGTAAGGGTGGGTTAGTGTGGCCAAAACAATATGCGTGGGCATGCACTAACACTAATGGTGGTACGTGGCATTTCTGTTGGTGACACACGTACCAACATTGTTATTGCTGGTATGGGACGTACCGTTCTTTCCCATCCTATGAAGTGCAGACACATGAAATGAACATGAACACTATGACACTTATGATCTCCAAACTGTAGGACATGACAATACTAATATATATATTGAATATATATATATATATATATATATA
>Ga0209489_109102_pt1 | contig 12719 bp, 5 predicted proteins | sample SiratrowhiteBW_FD_187527 | JGI IMG/M metagenome (GOLD analysis project Ga0209489, IMG submission 187527) | Root nodule microbial communities of legume samples collected from California, USA - Siratro white BW (SPAdes) (version 2) | ecosystem: Host-associated > Plants > Roots > Nodule | place: USA... | reverse complement strand
AAATAAAAAAAAAAAAAAAGCATGTTGTGACATGTGACAAAGAATGAATATATAGAAATCTAGAATTCTTAATGATCAAAACGTTTTATGACAAAAAATTGTGGAGCAGGCAAATGCAGCGTCCGGAATGGCTGTGCATGATGACTGCAAATTGAAGTTTCAGGAGCTTAAAGCAAAGCGGATCTACCGATACATTACGTTCAAAATTGAGCAACAAGAAGTTGTGGTCGACAAAATAGGGGAACCGACAGAAAACTATGACGATTTTCAGGCCAGTTTGCCAGCTGATGAGTGTCGCTATGCCGTCTATGATTTTGATTTCACAACTGATGAGAATTGCCAGAAAAGCAAGATCTTCTTCGTTGCATGGTACTAAGTTTATAAAGTGCACTTCACTTGGTTAATAAACTAGAGTCACTTCGGCACAATAAAAACCAAAATCACTTTTATATTCTACTCTAAGACAAACACACATGTTGTTGAACAAACTGTTTAATAATGTTTGTGTGTTGATGATATACTGTGTGCAGGTCACCAGACACTTCAAAGGTGAGGATGAAGATGGTGTATGCAAGTTCCAAGGATAGATTCAAGAGGGAACTAGACGGCATTCAAGTCGAACTGCAAGCAACTGATCCAAGTGAGATGAGCTTGGACATTGTAAAAGCGCGAGCCCTCTAAGTCCCCCCTTTTGCTGTCTCAGCTCTCCTTCACAGTAAAAATTAACTTTTTTTTCCTAACGGTTTGACAACATCGGGGGCCATATTGTTATTGTCTATTTTAGCCAGGATTTAATAACGACAAATCCAAAATGGCATGTACTATTATAATGCATCTTTCTTCCAAACATTCTTCAGTTTTCCATTGATCTTGGTTAGTTTCAAGAGACAATGTGGGTGGCTGGATCAAGATTAAGTTGCTTCTATTATAGGTTGCTGGTCTGACAAGTTGCCAATCAAAACCACTTGGTTTTTTTCACTTGGAAGATGATTTTATGTAAAACCATTTATTATATACCTCTCTTTTTTACTTCTCTTGTTTGAAGTAGATCACAGGCACCGTACATTATTAACACGCTTTTCTTTTTAAGTTATAATATTTATACGCTGAACACACTTCCATACCTAACACTACAACATATAAACAAACTGAAGAGTGCATCGCACTGACATGACAATTGAAATGTTTCTTTCGTTTCATCTAAACTGAAATGGCCAGCTATCTTGACGAATACTGGGTAACAAGCCCAAAAAAAAATAATACAGAATAAGATTTCCATAATAACTCAAACACTGCTTTGAGCTTTGTAAAACGCGACCCTTACAAAGTTATAACATACTTCATAAAAATCTCTGAAAAATACACAAAGTAAACACTTGTCGAATACAATCTTGTTCTATTTAACAATTTCTGAACTTGTACTACTAGTCCACTAGTCCTATACAACGAAACCTTCTCGTGCTTAAAGCCAAACACATACCCTTTATGAGCAATCATTTACAATAGAAATGAAATTGAAGAGTAAGAGAAAAGGAAGAAAGTAGTCAGAAAAAGTATTACTAGTGTGTGTGTGTTTCGCTGCTTTAGTGTAGATCTGTTAATTTAGTGTGTGTGATGTATTAAGATAAAAGTGCAAGTTCAGCCCAAGCCAAAGATGACGACTTAAGCTCCGAGCTTACTGATGTGTCAATTCTGTTCTCCAGCATGCTACATAATTCTCGCATAGATGGATGCGCAGTTTTATCAGGGTTGATACAGAGAGTTATTACCTCGCATATCACTTTGAGGTCTTCATGTCTAAAATGCTTCAGTTCAGGATCCACCACGCTTGACATTTCATCTGGCCTTTCGAGGTAGTCCTTGGCCTGCAGCACAAATACACATGTAACAAATGCGGCTTAGCCAAAATACACACTCTTCCAGGTTTGTGTGAGGCTTTTTAAACATCAAATTTCGGGAAGTTCCTTACCCAGTCAACCAAGTATCCTTTGTCCTTACAGTATGGAGGTCTCCCGCTGATTAACTCCAGTAGAAGTATCCCAAAAGCAAATATGTTTCCTTCGGTGTCAAGATGGCGTGCTTCAAGGGAGTTTGGAAGGACACAGATAGCACCTTGGCTGCCAATGGAACCAGAATTCTTTTCTGATCTTTCAAGAATTGTCTTCCAACTTTCAAAATCTACCAACTGCAATTCAGGTTCATGACAATGAGTAAGCAAGCTTTTGGGTCTCCAACACGTTATACTATATAAACATAGCTGCAAGTTACTTTATTTCTGCTCATTCTTGATTGCAAGAAGATATGACCACAACTGTAATTGGTAAATTTGAAGATTTGAACTAGCTAGTGACCGCACCTTAGGGGAAAATTCCTCTGTAAGGTATACAGCACTAGAATTCAGCTCTGAGATGGTAAATGGAGGCTCCACTTCGGTATGCAAATACCTGAGTCCGCGTGCAATGCCTATGGCAATCTTCATACGCCGTGTCCAAGAGAATTGACATCCTTCTTCATCTGCAGTGATAATTGAATGTTGAAGGAAATGAAACGCTTAAGATATGTTACATGTACACCACCTGAGAAACTTGACTTACAACAATGTAGGTGATCATGAAGTGTCCCATTTGACGCATAATCAAAAACCAACATCCTCGTAAATGGAGTGTCCTCTCTACAATAACCAAGTAGTTTTCCTATATTCTCATGATTTAACCTTGCCAAGTCTGCCACCTGAATGACATTAATAGCATAAGTAAATATTAAAAGATTGGGACAACTATTTGTCTGCAAATTCTAGCAGGCTGTTGCCATAGGAAGATTTCCATTTACCTCTCTCTGAAAATAGAGCTCAAGATATCCTGTCCAATGCTCCTCCTTGATGCAGAGGGAAATCACAGCAATCTCAGGCCCACCTTTCATTGTTCCCTTGTAAACCACACTGTCTGGTGAGGACCCAATAATGTTGCTGAAGTCTTCACAGGCCACTTCAAGCTCTTGTCTGCTATACCTTCTCACATCCTTCAACATCTCAGGGTCTGCGATTTAATAGAACCAATTATGTTAAGAACAGCTCTAGAACTATTAGGTGTAAATAGAAAGTTGGGAAAACAGACAAAAGAATCTACATACCTATGTATACTGCCGTATGATCCTTCTGGCTTCCAGATTTTTTCCAAGGAATGATAGATGATTTTTTCTTACATCTCTGAAAAGCAGCAAGAACAGCAACCAGAAAGAGAGAGCCCACCATAGTCCCAGTTACTATTTCTAGAGCCAAAAGCCAAACAGGTTTTGACCCTCCGTGATGCTTGGACACATATTCAGCAGGTTGGTGACTAGGATTCACCACTGGCTGGCTCTTGGCACTGGCAGGAGAAGCACCCGCTATGAAATAATAGTTCAGTGTTAGATGCATAAATTGGAAGGAGCAAGTATTGTGCTGTGTATATTGAATTTGACAAAATTCTTATCTATAAAAAAGTACATAGATCTATTCTCAACACAGGCTTGGGTTTTCAAGACTGGGCTCATTCCATTTCTTTCCCATGATTCAAAATTTATGAGGTGTCTATGAAGGGCATTTAATTCATGCCTTCAATCCTGAGTTCTTGAAAGGTAATGTGAATACATACCGCACTGTATAGAAGGTCGCTGCTTTAAATCCTGGCTCTGGATGCAATTCCCTTGAAAGCTTAACCTGCCAGACATAGTATATGAATACTAAATAATATAGTGGAGGAGTAGAATGTCAACATGACCAGAGTATCAGAAAAGTACCTCGGAAGATACTCCAAGCATTTGGGTATACTACCAACTAAAAAATTATATGAGAAGTCGGCTACTTTCAACTGAGACGAACGACACAAGCCAGTTACGTTCTCCTTCGACGCATACCTGAAGAAGTCATGCAAATTTATTAGAGACAGATTATAAAAATTCAAATTTTGACTGGTTGAACTTGATCTTTTACACTTAATGTTGAATCTGACTGCATGTTTTTCAGCCACAACAGATATAAGCTGTTTCATAACCCAAAGGACGTTTAAGTCTCCCTAATGAAATCCTTTTGAATGGCTCCTGAACAAGTTGAAAACTTGACACTAGTCTCATTGGCAATAATAGATTATCCTACTCCATTTTTGCATGAATCCTTAATATCTACTTCACAACAACAAAAACTTCCAAGATAAATCTAAACCACTATAATATACAAAAAAAAAAAAAAAAAAAAAAAAAAAGTGAATGAAATTTCTCATCTGCATTAGTCACGACACGAGCGATGAAAAAAGTAACATTCAAACGTGAAATAGTAATTTGCATCAATTTAATTGCATACAAGGGCAAATACTATCTCGTTCAATCATGGCTATGCACAACATATATAAAGGTGCCCTACACTCCTATAGTCTACAGCCTTACTTTGAAAAGGAAGTGCTTTATCAACCAGGTTAGGAAAGAACTACCTGAGTAAGAATAATGATCCCTAACCAAAGTAAAACAACTCAATTGTAAAATTGCACTCACATCCCGTGCATATTTGAACCAAAATTTGAGCTATCGCCAGCAGGAATAGGTCCTTGAAGTCTATTCCTATCCAGCCGAAGTTCTTGAAGGAATCTCAAGTTTCCAAGCTCTGGAGGTAGCCTACCAGTCAACCCGTTGGACTGCAAGTTTCTACAAGAATGCAAACAAATTTGAATAAGTAGGAGAGTCAATAATTTTTTTCTATTCAGGAAGTTTTTACTGAATTTCTTTTACATTTTCTCAACTCGAGTAAGATTTCCAAACTCTGGAGGAATTGGTCCTATTAACTGATTCATTCCTAGATCAAACACCCTGAGGTATTTCAACTCGCCCAACTCTCTAGGTAGTGTTCCAATGAGATTGTTTCCGTGCAAAATTCTGTATAAACAAAAGAAACCAGAAATCAGCTTCAGCCATGATATTCCAGAACCAAGCCAAGTAATAATCACAATATGACTAAGCCAAAGGTTTTCACTTTTCAGGATGAAGTACGGCTAGGAGAAAGGGTGAACATACAGTTCTTGCAAGTAGGTGAGTTGCCCCAACTCTGGTGCAAGAAACCCCTTCAATGATGATCCCGATATGTTTCTGCAAAGAAGAATCTCAATCTTTAGTGCTAGAATTGTGCTACCTTAGCAGTTCACGTCATCAGCCATATCAGATAGGAACAGTACACCACATCAACAACAACAGAAAAAAAGCACCAGCAAGAAAAGACCAGTGATATCTTACAGCTTGATGACATGATCTCGCACCATAGTGCAAGTGACGCCAAACCAGTTACAAGGATCTGCTTCTACCGTATCCCAATTGGACAAAACTTGATATAGGTCTTCAAAAATAGCTTCTTTGAAGCTCCTAAGCGCCCAAACTATCAAGAAAAGCAAGAAACAATGCAAACGGTTCATTTCATTGCTACGAACACCGCAATAAAAACTTGGTAGCTTTGCCAACACAAAAAGGACCACGTCCAAGAAAAGCAAAACCAATCACACAACCTCGAAACTTGCAAGTTCACACAAGAAATAGAGCTACCTATCAATCTTTGCTACTTAATTACACCTAACACACTACCCCAGAAGAAATTAAACAGTCAACAAGATTTTGGAAGCAGAAAAACATGGCATAAAGTGAGTGGCCAACCGAGATCTGAAAAAGAAAGTGAATTCTCCAAGAAAACACATACCTTCATTTGAGGGCACAGTGTCAGAAGCCACAAAAGAGAGCGTGCAAATCAAAGAGAGAAACCATAATGAAGTACAAGGCTTCATCTTGTTCTGTCAGCCACTCAGCAGTTCAGTTCTATGAAACAAAATTGAAAGAGCACTCTCAAAGAAAGAGTAGAACTCATGAAAACAAGACTTGGTGGGAAGTGGGGAAGAATACAAACTGTAACTAAGTTCAAAAGGTTCTAAAAAATGTGTGTTGTGAGCTACTAGTAGGTTGGTTTTGTAACAAATATAGAATGAAAGGTAGCAGACAGTGAAGAAAGAGAAGTCTTAAATCCAAGATTTGTCAACAACCGGTGGAAATAATAACCAACTAGCTGCTGGTTGGAACGAGAGACAGAGAAAACTAAAAGTGAGCAAAATTGTTAGGGTAACAGTGACAATAGACTGAAGCCACAGCAGAATATGAAAACTTGGATTGAAAGAGAGTTTAGCCAACAAGCAAGTGCCAACAATTCAATTAATTTGATTAAGATTGCCACATACCCATAACCCTTTTTCAAGGAAAATCAATTGAAGAGAGAAATAAAAGATGAAACATCACAGACAAAGAGAAAAATAATGTATAAAAAAAGTAAAGGTATTATTTTTATAGGGTTCATAATACAATGTGTTCAAAGGGGCCATTTATGCTGTAAAGACAACTCTTCTTATTTTCATCAAATTAATTATGAATTAGTTAATTAGAATGATTAGTAACAAGGCGGTGTTGTTGGTGAAAGAAGGAATTGATATCTCAACGTTTTGGATAAAGTGGTTCTAAGTTAGTCAACAGCTAACATGTAGGTTAAACAACGAGTAATCATACATGACGAGATCTTCAAACTCCAAGGGATTACTCTTTCTCCTAATAATGACAATTTTTCTGTGAAACTGATTAGTTCTTTTCATCTTTGTTCTATCAAACATGTGTATGTTCAATCTATTTCACGGTTTTCTTTTCGTTTTCGTCCAGAGTTTTTCTTCAAGGAAATTATCCTTCATTTTATTCATTAAAAACGTTGTTTTCCATCAACCTTGATCTGTTACAAAAAGCTTATCAAAAGATTGCGATATGTTAAACACCCAGATTATTTTACCAAACGTGTGTCTAATTGGAATTAATCAAATACGAGACTTTTACAGTTAAAATGTTCTAAATCGTTGTCAGAACGTAAAACATTATCACGATGAACCTTCTTTTTTTCTTTCAATTCCATTATTGATTTGTTTGTTTTTCCTTGTCTTGCTTTGCATTTTTTTTTAGAAATAAGGTTATTCAACCTGATTATAAAATATTATGTTCTAATTTTTATAATAATTATCTAAAAGCTATAATAATATATAGTTATTAAGCTTTTTTTATGTGTCCGGGTTAATTATTTTGAGAATGGATATGACAAATGCATTTGGAATAGGGTTGGTCGGGCCAAATTAATTATTTATGTATTTTCTTTTGTAGCGTGATTACTGGTCGGTTTGATATTTAATTACATAAAGTAGTATTAACTAATAAAGAAAAGTGCTTTTTCTTAAAAGGCATAGAACTCTCCAAAATTCCACATTTTCCAGTTGTTCTCCAACAAGAATTGTGTCAAACATATTCTAATCTTCAAATATAACAAACCCCACCTCTTCTTTTCTTCATCATGTTTTTTAATATTTTTTATAAAAAAATAAAAATTATAACAAAAACATAATACCTAATGTAAAGGAATTTGAATAATAATCCGAAGGAGGATTTATTTGTCATGCCTGCATAGGACTAATACCTAATAAAGATTGCCATCATCATCATATGCATCATGCATCTTCAGGTTAATTTTACTTAATGTAATATTTACTTCATTGTCGTCATGTTTATGTCTGCTCTACTTGTTTAATTAGTTATTAATTTATTTTGTATTATGGCTAAAACCGTAAAGCATTGTGCCATTGTGGAAAAATTAAATGATTAAATATTAAATATGTTGAGGCTTTAATTTTAATTATGTTCCACACCTTTTGGTTAGTCTGCTATGATTATTATATTTTTGAATGGTGTATAGGGGTTACGAGACAAATAGAGATAATTTTTTAACCGCGAAAGGACATGGCAAATGCTACCAAGCAAGACATTCTAAGAGTTGGAGTATATTTTAAGGAAGAAGAAACCTCATCGTTATCATTTCAACGCAGAATTGATTGAAAAATAAATAATAAAAGAAAATATCATCAATTGGAAATCATAAACTATCAAAAACGACAAATGATTTAGTATTAGCTTTTGGTAAAGATCAATAATGATTATTAAAGTGGCTTTTCATCAGAAGACTAGCTCAAAATTTTCAGATTTTGGACTTCTGGTCACAAAAAATTAATTTTCATAAATAGAGAAAGTCAAATCATGTGGTCCTCTATCTAGCAATAAAAAGTAACTAGTGTTGAAGTTAAGCATATTACACTTCTTTGTATGTAGGTCTCTTTAATTACTTTTCATGTAACTTTTTTGCTATTTAAATTTAAATTCAATTTAAAAAATAAATTTAAATGTCTAAAAAAACAAGTGTAATGGATATAATAATTTTCTCTCAGCTTATATATAAATAATGCATATAAACTTTTTCCATGTGTCATATAGAACTTGTACTTTTCTGATTTAGTATTAAAGATAGTAAAAAAGTAATTAATGATTCATGATCTGCATTGTTACAAGTACCATTCTGATAAAATGCATGCAAAACTTTTCATTTAACATATTATAAGTCCAACAACCATTAACATCTTATTTGTTTATAATTAACCCGTAAAAAACCTATAAAATGAGGAATATTCTAATTAATATACGGTAATTTGATCTATTTAAAATAAGATCTCCAACACTTTTATTAATTTATAGCTTCTAATGAAGGTTAATAAGCAACCGAGTGTGTATTGTAAATGCTGCTATAGCTAGCACTCCTATCCCAAGTGATAATATATAATAAAATTGAAAACTAAAAGGTATAAAAATGTTATTTTATTGAATCAAATAAATACATATTAAATAAGTCACAATAAAATTTCTTTTGAAAATGGTTATTCTATTGGAGCATATTTTTTTTTAATTAGCCACGCTAAAATTTAGAAGTGCATCTCATGCTGTTCAATTAATAACTGGAATGGATCAAAACCCTTTGTTTAATGTACTTTTGTAGTTTTAAAATTCTTTTACATTGGTATTGTTTGTCATTTTAGTTTTGAAATAAACTATTCAAAATATGGCACTGTTTAAACTTAAAAAAAAACTCTAAATAAATATTGTATAATATTATTAAAAATCAATTTATTTAGTAACATAACTTATTTTAATTTGACAAATTTTGATGACATAATGAATATATTTTTCACAAATTATGATTAAAATATATATTATTTTCATTATAAATTTACCAAAATTCTTAATAACATATATTTTTATGACATAATAAATATATGAATTGAAATTCATATATTCAAAATTTTAGTTTTTAAAAAGAGAGATAATGGATTAATTATATATAGATAGATAGAGAGATAATGGATTAGCCGTGAAGTATGAGGGAAGATGAAGCATGAAGGCATGTGGGGTTTAGATTTTGCTTTTGTAAAAGATGAATGATGCCGAGTCCTCACCTTGCTCGCTATGTACAGTGTCCTACCATTTTTCCTAGATAAGGACCTCCACATCATCTGCATTATCTATATCTTTCTATTCAATTCAACTATACCATTTTCGAAACAGAACTGGTTCCACCATTAATGGCTTCCTTGTTTTTCCTTTGCTTTTTTACAATCAAATAATTTTTCACGTCATCTTTGCACCAAGTTAAAATGTTGTGTGGAATATTGGTCCTACCTGGATAATTATTATGATGAGGAGTTCATAAATCCCGTGCTCTCTTTAATCTGCACACGCTCTTCCTCCCTCACATTATCATGTTTCCCAAACTCTACCATGTGTGCAATTCACGCAAACATCAAATACTCAACTCATTCACTGTCCCGTTAAAATGAGTGTAAAAGCCAACACAGTACAAAGTGGTTTCTCATCCCTCTCATTTTAAAATATACCACACAGAAGTGGTACACCATGTAAGATAAAGATGTAAAAACTTCTATCTATTCACTCCTATAATAATATAAGATTGAATCATGAAATAAATAAGATTCTAATCGTAGTCTAATTACCTTTCAAATCCTAGCTTAAGCTGTAATTACCTTGTAACCTTTGGTAATATTTGATGATAGTCTTCTTGTTTTGCCAGACTGAGAACTTGGATCATAAATATTGCCCTTAAGTAACGAGGGAGGTGGAGTGTCCCCATAGTACAAAATTAAATGTATTTCATGATCATTTATGATTTACAGTATAAGGAATATTTGATATCAATCATAATAACTCTTATTTATTGAGAATAATTCATTTTGAGCATAAAAGAGACCTGTAAATACCAATCAATTTCATAAGAAGTAGATGCTAACATTCATCTTCACTATATGCTTATTCATATCTCTTTAAAGTCTTACTATTATTAAATTATATAATTATTTTCTAATTGTATATTTTGAGGTACAAAAGCTTTATTGTATTTTAGATTATACCATCTAAAATATATTTTTTATATTTCAGATTTTATAATCTAAATATAAAAATTGTATTATAGTGATACAATGCAAAATACAAAAATATTGAAAATGGTAAAAAAAGCATAGAAAGGGTTGTTTACTTTTTTATCAAGGATAAAATGATAATTTCCTTTCCTCTTAACTCATAAATAGATTTGAGACTTTGTTTGAATTCACGATTTGAGTTTATTTGAAATGAAAGTGTGTGAAAATTTTGATTTTTTGGATTAAGAGAAAGTATATAAAAGTTTGTGAATGATATAAAAGGTTTAATTGATAAAATATTTTTTTTAATAGATAAAATTATAGTTAAAAAATAATTTAAGATTAAATATAATTATTTTATTGGATATAATTGATAAATTATTATTTTAATTGATGAAATTATAAAAAGTATCAATTATTTTAAAATTAAAATTAAAAATTAAATTAATAATAATATTATTTATATTATTTTATAAATTTATTTTGATTATTATTTTTTTATTATCATTATTTGTATCATTATAATTATTATTTATAATTTATTTTTTTTAGTTTCTAATATTTATTGAAATTTTGTTTTTATAATTATTTTATTTTATTATTACTTTATAATTTATTATTTTTTATTTTTATCATTATAATTATTATTTATAATTTATTTTTTTTAGTTTCTAATATTTATTGAAATTTTGTTTTTATAATTATTTTATTTTATTATTACTTTATAATTTATTATTTTTTATTTTTATTAATATTTATTATTATTATTATTTATAATTTTATTAAATTTATTAATAATTTAATTTTATATATATATATTAATGAAAAGAATGATAAATGCATGCTTCGCCCCCACCCTTGGCAAATCTTTTCTTTCATGTTGTGTTTGGTTGGACTGATTTGAGTAGATTTACTGTTTAAGAAAATGGATTTGAGGGGATGAAGGTTGTTTGGTTGACCTCGTTTGGGAGGATGATGTGAGGAGATATTTGCACGATTTGATCTTCTCTCATTTGAAGAGATTCGCAGAGATTTGAAGAGATGAAGGGCGAAATTACAAAATAGTCATTGTAAATGAAGTGGAAATTACGAAATACCCTTGACTTTGAAAATTACAAAACACTCCTTTAAGTGGGTTTAGGGTTTGTAACAATATATATATTATATATGAAAAATAAACTGATTTATACCTAATTCTTCAAATAATTGATTTCAATAATTATATATATTTTTTCATTCATAATACTTTCCTTTTTTCCAAAACAGTTATAATATAATTAATCTCCATTCAATCTATCCATACTCACTACAATCTATCCATTCATAATTATATTATTGACATAAAATAATTAAATCACTAAAAATTGTTTACTTTATAAAGAAATAATAAAAGTATATTATAAATATTATATTGTTTTCTATTTATTCTTCTTTTTTATTTTTTTATCGATGAAAATATGTTTACTTAATGTTTAATTGAAGTAAATAAGAAAAAAAAATATTTTTGTTTCTTTATTTGATTCAATATATATGATGAAATTGAGGGGAGAAGATGTTATTTAAAATATTTTTTATCCATTTTAAAAACAGTTTTATTTTTTTTTAAATATAAAATTATTAACATACAAAAATAAGGATGTTCACGGGTTGGATTAATTAAAATCATTATCAACTTACTAAAAAATATCTAGTTAGTTAATTCAGTTTCTATATTTTTTATATTAAAATCAATTTAATCTAATTTATTTTAATTTTTACCATCTTATGTCACGAGGGTTAATTAGTAATTTTAGAAATATATCAATTAAAAAAATAAAAACAAATCTATAACATCTATCAAATCAATCCCAAATTTTCCTAACCAATCTCCTCAAATCCCTTCAAATCTTACCATCCATCCATTAATCCAAACAACCCTCTCATCTACACACAATCTACTCAAATTCTTTTAAATTCATCCTTTCAAATCCACTCCCTCAACCAAACAAAGTCTCAGTGAAAAAAAAAAAAAAACTATAGATGATTAGGATTTTTTTTCTTCATTTTTTATTTCTTAAATTTCGAACTTTTTGCTATTTTTTTGATATGCAACTTTTCTTGTGTGGAAACAAACACACCGTTAAAGTCCAGTTTAGGGTTTTATTTTTTTATTCATTTACTTTATAATCTAGTAATTATACACTTTTAATATAAAAGAGTTTTACAGTGTTAACTGGTTAAATTTAACTTTTGAAATTATTATAATTATAAAAATTAAAATCCTCAACAAAAGTAAAATTCTAGTACTTTTTAAAATATTATATTTAATTTTCTTTATTATTCTACTAAAACCTACCCCATTTTTATTATTTTTTAGAATATATATATATATATATA
>Ga0209489_109100_pt1 | contig 12724 bp, 9 predicted proteins | sample SiratrowhiteBW_FD_187527 | JGI IMG/M metagenome (GOLD analysis project Ga0209489, IMG submission 187527) | Root nodule microbial communities of legume samples collected from California, USA - Siratro white BW (SPAdes) (version 2) | ecosystem: Host-associated > Plants > Roots > Nodule | place: USA... | reverse complement strand
AGATTTCTTAGCCATTTTTGGAAGGTTTTGTGGGGAAAACTTGGAACAAAATTGCTTTTTTCTACTTCACATCACCCACAAACAGATGGTCAAACCGAAGTTGTCAATAGAACTTTGTCTCAATTGTTTAGGACCATTGTTCAAAAGAATTTGAAAAATTGGGAAGATTGTTTGTCATATGCTGAATTTGCTTATAACAAAACTATGCACTCATCTACTAACTGTTCTCCTTTTGAAGTAGTTTATGGTTTTAATCCGTTAACTCCTATAGATTTGATACCATTACCCGTCAATGAACAAGGAAGCCTTGATGGTAAGAAGAAAGCTGAGAAGGTGAAAGAAATCCATGAGCGAGTTAAACAACAGATTGAAAAGCAAAATCAGCAATATGCATCTCATCCCAATAAAGGAAGGAGACGAGTCACATTTGAACTAGGAGATTGGGTATGGATGCACATGAGAAAAGAAAGATTTCCAACCCAAAGAAAATCCAAATTCGCTCCTAGGGGAGATGGACCATTTCAAGTGATTCAAAGAATAAATGACAATGCTTACAAAATTGACCTCCTAGGTAAATATAGTGTTAGTGATACTTTTAATGTTGCTGATCTATCTCCTTATGATGCAGGCGAAGATTCGAGGTCAAATCCTTTTGATGAGAGAGGGGATGATGAGAACCAAGAGTTGAAGTTTAACCAACCTCAAGCACCTGCACAAATAAATAATTCAAAGGATGCTTTGCAGATTCCAACTGGACCAATCACCAGGTCAAGGGCCCAAAAACTGAAAGAGGCATTGATTGGGCTAATTCAAGACATTTTGACTGCACAAACAAAGTCTAAGATTGAATTGAAGCCTAATCACGTTCTTAATTTGATATGGGCTGATGAAGGAATTAAATGAAGGAGATTTGGGCTAAAAGCAAATCATTTAAAGAGAAGGACCCATAGAAAATGCATCACCAGATCTAATTTAAGTGTAAATGGGCTATTTTGGGCTTAGGTTAAAATCTGAAGAGTCACCCATTATTTTGTGGACATATTTTAAATTTTTTATTTTGATGTATTTTGATTAATTTTCCATAGGGCTTAGAGTAGTCATGCTTAGTAAATTGTGTTTTTCATTTTTCCATTTGATGTAATAATTAGTCATCTAAAAGTGTGCGAAAAAGCTGCTGCTGCATTAAATTTGGAGGCTTCTAGGCTATTGAAGAGTTAGGTTAGCTTTTTAGAAGCTCAAAGGTCTACTTAAGTAAAGAAACCCATGTAAACAGCAACTTTGATTTTGGAAATACGAATTTGAATCTGAAAATTTCAGAAGTGAGAGTTTCTCTCTTGAGTTCTTCATTTGGACTTGCAACTTATCAAGGGTCGATCATCCTTGTGGCGTTTACCATACTTTAGGGTCCTTGCTGCATTTTATTTTCCGCAAGACAAGGGTTTTGAGTAGATCATCCTAAATCTGAATACTTAGGGATCTTGGGGCATTCAACTACTCTTTGTTGTGGGTTCTGGGGTTTATTCGTAACCGGGTTCACATCACCTACATGAGAGATAAAGAAAATATTAATAAATATTGTAATATTATTTAAAAATACACTTGAATTATTTGCTCGACTCTGCCATAAGTGACAATGCAAAGGAGTAAACAATGTCTAAATTAATTTACAATCATTTATCCTATTGAAAATAAAAAAGACATATTAAATGCATCACTAAACATAATCTAATAATGAATTAATACATTTTAAATTCCAGTAAATATTTGAATAACAACGGATAAATCAGGCTTTTATTTTAATATGCATTCCTATAATAAATTGAATACCAAGAGATATATAGCTAATTAAAAAAAACATAAGAAAAAGGACAACAAATCTCAATTTGTTCCCACCTAATACATTATATCCCAACACATTTCATCAAAATGTTGTATATAACAAATTATGAATGTTATACAAATATATCTATAAATGAACGAAAACTTATAAATTGTGATCATTACAAGAAAAAGTTAAATTACCGACAAAATTTTATCGATAGAACTTTATCCGTCAATAAAATATTATTATCGACGATTTTATCGATAGATATCATCTGTCGCTAAATTTACTGACATATTTATTCTAAATTCGTCAGTAATTACCGACAAACTCAGAAATCTGTCAGTAATTATCGACGGACTTAAAAATCTATTAATAAATTTATATATAATTAATTTATCGACGAATTTTGAATATTTTCAATAGATTTATCTTGTCGATAATTTTTGTTTTTTGTAATAGATGTTTATTTAAAAGTATTTTGAATCTCTCTAACAGCAATTCGAGCTCTTAGTTTAGGCTCACATATAATCTCACAAATGAAGTGCAGTTGAAATATAAATTGACATTGGTATACTACATACAAATAATTTGTAGTATCAGAAAATCAGCAGGCATATTTATGTGACATCTCAATGCATTGAAAGGTATAGAAGAAAACCAAACTATTACTTAAATGAATACGCAAGCTCGAATTATTACACAAGTGTGATCATAATAAAAATTGCATTGAAGATAATTAAGTAGACTCTAGTTTAAAGATATTAAAATGCATAATAATAAATTCAAATAAAAATTCTCCCATATTATTTTAAGTGAATGTCATTAGTATAATCATAAATGTCTTAAATTTCATATATTTCACCATTTATTTATACATATTTCATTGACTTTTACAATAGTTTAAGGTATAGTTGAAGGTGTCACAGGGTATGGATAAAAATACAACTAATAAGTTTATGCAAGGAGGAATACAGTTCGTATGATAAGTTTTAAAATCGAACTAGTTTAAATATTTCAAAACTTAGTTTAAGTGCACACTCTACTTTTGTGTTGGTCTACTGTAGACCATGAGGTTACTTGTCAGAAATAGAAAAATTGTTTCTTGCACCCCATCAATTACTTCCAGCACCTTATCAAATTTTTAAAATTTTAATTTTGTTCTTGTGATTTTTATATGAAAGCAATGGTGTAATACCGTTGATAGTGGACTGAGACGATTTGCTAAAAAGTTTGTGTTGTTTGAAAGCTAAGAGAAGGCGGTGTAAATAAGTTTATGAATTGTTTTTTCACGCAGAGGGATTACACGCTTCCAGAAATAGAAAAGCATAAAAAATGGATACTTTGAAAGTCATTTGTGAGGGGCGCGTCTTATGTTTCAGAATGAGTATTTTATAATATATTTATTATCTAGAAGGTTAAATATGTATTTTGAAAAGGACTTTCCAAAAGGTAATTGTCATATTCTAAAAGAAATTTCGGAAGTCAATTTTATATTAACCCAAAGGAATACTTCTATGTTTTCTTCTCGATGATGGAATGCAAGAATTGATGGGGTGCAAAAGGCAATTGCTAAAAAATAATGAAGAGTTTTGCAAGTAATTCACCCAAGCTTATAAGGTCGTTTCTTCCTGCACCTTCGTGACTGCAGGCCTAAAGAGTTAGCAAAATTATCTTTTTACCCTTAATGAAAAGTAAATAAATTCTCCTATATCCCTCTTCATTATCTATAAAAAGTTCTGGTTAACGTATTTTTTTATTCTGGATTGTATTTAAAATATAATTGGATTGTATAATATAAAATAAATAAAATATATTTTATGTTATACCATCAAAAATATAATTTTTACATTGTATTTATTCCCTGTGTTCATTTCTGCAATATTTATTGCAATAAATATTATATTACAGAAAAATTATTTAATGCAGGTTAATATGACATCAGAAATGGAAAATACTAGAGATTTTATAAAAAAATATTATTTTGTAAGTAATATTATTTTATTTAATTCTTGACACAAAATATTGAAATAAGATATATTTTATTTTAAATTATTTTAGTATTAATTTAAATTTTAATTATAGATATTTTATTATTTTAATTAGTTATAGTATTTAATTTGGTTTCAACACATACATATATTTTAACATTAATAATTAATTTAATTATTTAATATATATATATATATATATATATATATATATACACACACACATTAGTATTTATAATTATTTAATTTTTTTAAGATATAGTTTTATAAATAATAATATTTTATTTAATTTTTTAGAAAAACATTTTTAAATATTTATAAGAATCATTATTATTAATTTTAAATAATGATAATTTAAAGTTAATAATGTAAACTTATAATTAATTTAAATAATTTATGTTAGTAGTGAGATCTTTAAAAAATTTCAATTTTAATTTGTACATTGAAATATAATAGAATACTATAATTGTTAGAATTTATAATAATCATCAATAATTGATATTGAAGACATATTATAAAATAAAGAGGTAGGAAAGCATAATTCAATACTCTTCCAAGTGAAATTTTTTGGCTTGAACTTCCAAGAGGGTAAAAATATTTATTTATGACTTTGGTTTTTACACATGGAACATTTTTTTTATTGTCTAGATTTTTCTAATGTCCATTTATATGCATATTCAAGATTATTTTGGACGACCTTCTTAAATTTTAGTTTTTTTTATCCAGGTAATATTTGTGGTTTCTTATAATTCAACTTATAAAATTTGTCTGGTAGTTCTCTAAATAATTCTTTATACACATTAAAAATGTATTTTTGTGTGCCTTGGATCTATATAAATTGTGTAATGGTGGTGAACACACTAACATCTAGTAATAACATGCAAGTACATGTGTAACTTTTGGAATTTACTACAAGCATACCACTTCTTATCTGGTATAACTATGAAACTTCCAACTAGTTATCATTCCTTTGAATTAATCATTAGAAAACATATAGTGTTAATCAAACTCCATAATATGGTGATTGTTTGCCATTAATTATGCATCCCTCGTGACCTTATTTATTATTTATGTATATGTTTATATAGCTCTTAATTTAACATCAATTTCCTTTCTTTGTTGGATGAATAATGTATTATATCTCTTGTGTGTCAACATGATAATTGCACTTATTGGGAGTATTTTTTGTTTTCCACATAATGATGTGTCTTATTATTGATGTCTCTTGCAAAAGTCAACTACTTTTTGTAAATAATGTTAAGTCAATCAATTTTAACTTCTCAATATATTACTTTTCAATATATTTATAGTAGTAATTGAACTTGAGCGTTGTTATGCCATAAGTTATGAATTTTCAACAACAAAATTTTATTAACTACAAGTTATTCAAATATAGTAAAATAAATCAATTGTTCCGTAAAAAATTACATAACCATGTTGATAATTAGTTTTTTTCCTTTCTACATTCTTGAAATGCCTATAGAATTTTGTGTGATGTGTTAAATGCAAAACACATGTACTGAATTTTTTTGGTATCCAAGTGTTAGATGATACTTCAACAAACTCTTTTGTTTGGTTTTTATTTTATGCTTAAACAACAATATGTAAAACATATTTTTATAAGCATCAACTTTTATCATACGCAAATGCCTTGTTTAGTCTAACCAACGAAAATAGTGTGGTTGATCAAAACAACTATGTATACTTTTTCTGATAAAACTTTGCTTAGACGGATGATAAGTGTACTTTGTCTAACACATGATAAGCCTTAAGCATTTTATGATACACATTAAAAGCTTATAAATGTTTATTCTCTTTGTGTAAGTAATGTGTGTCTCTTTGTTCTCTCAAAAGGATATCACAATGATATATCTACATCAAGGATATCTTGAAGAGTGCGTTTAAAGTTGATCCATGTAAACAACTTTTCTAAAAAGGTAGAACGTCATGTTGCGGAGTTAACTATTTACGTTATGCCCCTTGCAATTCACTGAAGAGGAAAGAAGCTACATTTTTAGGCATGATGTCGTGTATTAGAGAAGTTTCATAAAGAAGCCACGTGCATTTAATATTACATGTAGAGCATTTAATGCATATATATTCTTTAGCCAATGACGAAAAGAGGCTTATAAACCTCACAACAGCTTCAAAAGGACTCACAACAACTATTTTCTTTTCAACTCTATATAAAGAAGTTCATTCTAAAGAAGAAAGGTTCACAATGAGAATACTTACAAATTTTGTTAAAAAATGCTTTCAAGCAACGAAAGAACAATGTTTGTGTTTATAACTATCAAAAAGAGTATTTATAACCTTGTATCCATCTTCTTAGATGTTTATCTCTTTTAATGAGTCACACTCATGATCTTTGGATCAAAAGCTTTATAATCAAAGTGTTTTAGCTATGAGTGGTTGAATCCAAAGAATAATCGTCCTTAGCTAGAAGTGGTTATGTTTAAACAATACTTGTAGCTTAGCCAAAGTATTTGTGTCCAAATAATACTTGTAGTGTAGCTAGAAGTGGTTGTGTCCAAAGAATACTTGTGTTTAGTTAGGAATAGTTGGGTCCAAAGAATATTGGTGTTTAGCTAAGAGTTGAGGAGTCTAAAGAATACTTGTGTTTACCTAGAAGTGGTTGGATCCAAAGAATACTCATGTTTAGCCAAAAGTGATTGGGCCCAAAGAATATTATCTTATCGCAATAGTCTACATTAGCAGAACCTTGATTGTGTTCATTAAGAACATAACATAGTCTAGGTTATCAGAAAAGTCGATATAAGGTTACTTTGTGTAAATCTCTCTAATCCCTTATCCTTTTTGTGTTACATGTTATTAATTTGTAACTAATCTTGGACGGAGATAGTTGCGAAAAAGAAACCATGTAATCTTTATGCATCAAAGGGTTATATTTATAACCTCCAAATTATCAATTTGCTCATTAGGAAAACAAGGGTATACAAGTTCATGACTTGAATCTTCGTATTCATTTCCAACAGCTCCACTTGATCGACATTTATCCGCCCAGCACTATAAAAGCTTTGATTCAAGTGGTACAAAGATATTTTTTTCAATTTTGGTTTTCTGCCTTCCGTCTTAGCTCGACTTTTTTCAATTACTCTTCAATTATTCTCATTCGGTCAGCTCCAGTAAACTTGTACCCCAAACCAAATCTGGCTTTATTTTCAACTATTTCCAAAGGCATCACATAACCTTTATCATTCGCCATTGTCGTATTTGTACCCTTCTCTCATCATAGTCTTAGCTACCATCAATGATGCATTTGACAAGTTTGGATCTACTTTGAAAGGCTCAACATAAGATGTGCTGACAATCTCTGAAGCTTGAAATGAAGTTTCTAGAGCTTCTTCGGCAGCTTCAATATATGGCGTAGAAGATGGTCTAAATACCAATAAATTTTCCTTTCCATAAACTATAATAAACTTATCATCAATTATAAACTTCAGTTTCTAATGCAAAGTAGATGACACGACTCCAGCTATATGAATCCATGGTCTTCCAAGCAAACAACTGTACGCTAGAAATATATCCATGACTTGAAATGGGATTTAGAAAACACACGGTCCAACTTGTACTGGTAATTCAACTTCCCCCAATACTTCTCTCTTACTTCCATCAAAAGCTCTTACTACCATATTACTAGGTCATAAATGAATCCCGTTGCCAGGCAATTTATTTAGGATAGCTTTTGGCATCATGTTTAAAGATGAACCATTATCAATCAGCACACGTGATATAAAATGTTTCATGCATTTGATAGAAATATGAAGAACTTTGTTATGACCCCGCCTTCAGATGGTATTTCATCATCAGTAAAAGTGAGATAATTGTTAGCAGTGATATGATTAACAATTCCCTCAAATTTATCTAATGAGATATCTTTTTCCACATTAGCTCCACTTAGAATCTTCATTAATAATTTTTCATGAAAAGGGGAATGCGTCAACAACTCCATCAAGGATACCCTTGCAAGCATGCGATTCAGTTGATCTACAAGCTTGTATTCACTTTGCTGAATAAATCTCAAAAGTTCACATGCTTGTTCATTAGTTATCTCTTTCTTTTCTTTTTCTCCATCTTCAGCAATGTTTTGCACAACTTTTTCTTTCAGGAATGATTTAGCCTTTTTCATAGCCACTTCTTCTCTGATATGCTCATGGATTTTCTCGCCTTTTAAGTCAGGAGGAGTAAAAAGGCGACCATTTCCAGTCATACCCCCAATTCCAGAAATATTATCAACTACCACTTTGCCTTGATCAACTAATTCTTCTTTTGGTTCACCCTGAATGATGCTAACACCATACTTCCAAGGAACAACTTTTTTATTTTTATATGGAAAAGATGATGGTGTTTGAATCACTAATGGTTGTGGCTTTGAAGGCATGGGGTAGCAGCCTTTGAAATTTGTATGACAACTGACTTAGGCAGAGGTATGTTCCTTTGATCTTCCATGATTGTTTTACCCTTGTCTTCCATTATGAGTTATTAATTTGAATTCTACAAGGATGTCATAGAATATTTTAATTTATATTTCTTTTATCATTATTTTATTAAATGCAAATGCGAATTAATTAATTTAAAAACAATAAATTGAAAACTTGTGCGAATATTTCATGGAAATCTGAATTTTATTGAGAACTGAGAATAGTTTGTGATCAGATACAAAGAAATAATCATTCTTTTCGGGCACGAGATATCATATTTTTCATTTCTCCTAAAAGGCCTTTATAATGCTCAAATAAAATCTCAACTTTCTTAGGAGTTTTACAAAATGGCAAAGATATCTTAGCTTGGCACAAAATCTCCTAGACTCCTTCTATTGCTCCATTAGCTAGAGCAGTTAACTAAGAGAAGCTCACTTTCCAAGATATGGCAATTCTTTCCATCTCTGTCATGCGTTCCTTTAGTTGGGCTATAGTCACCTGATGATTTTCTTCATTATTCAGCTTCTGCCAATGCTCCTCTTCAATTCTTTCTTCATATTCTCTCACCTTTTCTTCCATCATGGCTTCCAAGTTGTTGAATCGTTCTTGAAGATCACACAGTTTATCAAACACCTTTTGTTTGTCTTGTTTCACAGCATCATAAAGATTTTTCCATTGTCGCTCAGAAAAAATTGTTGTATTCCGCTCTCAATTTCTCAAAACCAGTTCTGCATTGGCGGCCATCAAATCTTGATTAATTATGAGATATTCTCCTTTTGTGTTTTCTGCTTCTTCATTAATTCCTGGTTCTCTTTTATTTTTTCTTCATACACCTGTCGAAGATCTACATAATCATGTTGCAGGTTTTGTATGTTAGAATCTAATGCCACATTCTTCTTCTTCAACCTGGCAATTTCTTCTTTCAACTGTTTTATATTTTCTGATTCAAGATCCACCATACATTCTTCTTTCATTGGAATAGGCAAAATAACTTTGAAAGCTAGCTTTACTTCTTTGACTCTTTCTGTTATCCATTGAGAATAAGAAATATTTCTGTTTACAGCCCAAGATCTTGAATCTCTCTCCATATAGGATATGTCTTTCCAGGCACTTCGAACCTGGTGCAAAATCTTAAAAGTAGAACCCTCATTAAAATAAAACACAAGTGTAACTAAGGCAGCAGGTGTTAGTGCTCCCTTCAGTGGGAATCCAAACTGTCTTTAGGCTAGAATAAGATTGTAGTTGATGCAACATTTTGTTCCAATCAGAGGCACCTCCCACAATAATAGAAAAATTGTATCTGTTGTTGCCAGGATGGTTGTCACTGAATTTTTATTTGATCAAGACCAGCAAACAATTGAGACCAATCTTGTGCACTCTTTGCTTCAATCTTCATTCGCAACACTAGCTCAACAGGACATCTGATCTCATTTCTCTTTTCTCCTATATGAGCCATTATCCAAACATAAAGAATGGATAAGCAACATGATAATTTCTTCACCCTCTTTTCATAGCATAAGTCTAAAGCTGCATAAGTGTCTGTCAATATAGCAGTAACTGGATTCTCCAATCTATTTCGAATAACAATAAACACATCCATAGCAGTCTGACTCACAAAATTCTCAAGGCTGGGAAATAACAATATGCCATACAAGGTTAATGTAAAAACATCAATAAAAGTTTCCTAGTTTCCCTCATCACCCAGTTTCCCTCATTACGACAGTCATTTTGTTACTCAACTCCTTATGAGATTTCTTCATAATGCTTGACAACACAAACATAGAAGCATGATGCTCAAGATGTGCTTATGGAACTTTCCCTCTCAAGAGTAAATCTACAATCTGCTCATATTCTTCAATAGTCGGTATTAACAAGAAATTCTGAAAGGTGAACCATCTCAGAGGAGTATCATAATACTGAGTAAGAGCAGTGATGGCTGACATAGGAACTTCTATGTCCAACAAACCCAACAGATTTCCATATCTATTTCTCAAAATTCCTCTTTGAGCAACTTCCATCTTCTTTATCAATTCACGGAGCCCCCTTAAATTATTTTCTATCAATTTAATCTTTATTTTCCTCTTCAGACTCACCACCTCTTGTTCTCTCTCATTATCAAATTTGATGTTCAAATTCACGAATGATTCGCACAAATTTACCGTTTAGTGTTTAAAAATGAAATAACAACATTTTAGAATATGAATAACATGCATGTAAATGATGGTTTTAATGAATGACAATGCAAAAGAGAAACTAAATGTAAATTATTTTAAATTAAAAATGACACTTGTGCAAATAATCATGCAATCAAATATGATTTTGAAAACTAATTGAAAAAATTCAAAATTTTTCTATGTTTGTCAACATTTTTCCTCAAACCTCTAAAACAAATTTTCTCTTAGTTTCAAATTTCAAATTTAAATTGCATGATTTTCACACAAAGTATTTATTTTGTTAAATAAACAATTATGCAAAAATTACAATGCATGTCATGCATAAAATGAAAATATTAATTATATATTTTTCATTTGTCCTTTTCCAATAAATTGACCCTCTCTTTATTTTTCAAATTTTCTCTTTTCCAATCATATCTCAATCAAAAATTTAGTAGAGCTGTAGCGTGTAGAATGTCTCCTTTAGTGTCCCATAAAAAGGTTTTATCTTATTTGACCACGAGTTTTAGGATCATTACATGCTCCTCACAAAAAGGTGGTTGCTTAAATCTTAGAAGGTATAAAAGGTCACTAGAGCTATGACCCACTTTACTGTCTTATCCAAGGTAGTCGGTAAACAACATACTAGAGATAGACAAATAAAGCAAACACACTCTAATTAGGGTTTTAGTAAAAGCCACAATAGGAAGTACATCGAATCAGCATTGCTATTAACCCTGCTACTCGATTGATTGCTTAGACCCGGGTATAGGGTCGCACTCATGTATATGCATGCAAGTGTGTGTGTAAGGCAGATCATTTACCCAACTGCAAATCAATCAAACAATATATATGACATGTCTTCTACCTTAGGGTTCAATATTTCAAAAATAAAAGCATGTCATCTACCCTAGGGTTCAAGATTTCAATAAAATAAACATACATACCTGGAAATATAAATACTCCAAAAACCATATTTATTTTCATTCCTTTTGATTAAAAACATCTTGACTCTCGAATTATTTCCCTAGTGGAATCGCCATTTGTCGCGACCTCGTCAACGACCAGACTAACGGCGATCTGAAAATTGAAAAATTTTTAAAATTGGAAAATGGTGAAAATGAGATGGAGTCGCCACCATAGTTTATTATGAGAAACTATGGAAAACAAAAGAAAAGGAAAAGGCGATCTGCGAATCAAAGAATGGATTTGGGACTTAATTACGCATGGGAAGGTATTAGCACCCCCACAACGTCTGTCCAAGGACAGTACCTTTAATCAAAATGAATAACTACAAATATAGTTTTTTAGAATTTTTAAATTTCAAATAACAATAAAATAAGCAAAGCAGGAGCACTTAGTATAACCAATAAAAAGAAACAAAAAGTGAGATTTTAAATTATAGGACTCGACAAGGATTGACGTTGCTCCTACGTATCTTCACCCCCATATCGGATAAAGAATCAGGAAATACGTAGTTTTAAAGGAAAGTTGAGTTGATTTGGAAAATATATTTTTATTCTAAAATTTTATATTTTTATTAATTTTTTTAAAATTGAACTTCATTTTGGATATCGTTAGACACGTACGGCCTTTTTGATATTCCAAACAAAAATTGAAACTTTTCGAATTAAATTTCGTATAACGCGTGCAGCCATTTAAAAATTTAAGCAAAAATTGTTTAAAATAAATCCCGCATGACATGTACTGTCATTTGGAAATTCAATCAAATTATTTTTAAATGAAATACCAGGAAAAGAATATTTAACTTTAATATATTTTTAGTAAAATATAAAATTTATTGAAAATATAATGAAAAAGTAAAAAAAAAATTCTAAATCTAATAAAAAAAATATATAAATTTTAGAAAGTGAAATGATAATAAAAAAATATTATTTGATTTAATAGAAGATATTCAAATTCTCTAATCTTTATTTTTTTCTTAAAAAAAAAGAAAATTAAAAAAAAAACAAGCAAAATGGGCTTTTAAATAATAGCCCATATCTAAGAAAACTAACAGTCACGTAACTTCCTTCGCCTCTTTCTTATTTTCTTATTCATTTATTTTTTATTTAATTTTATTCATTCTCTTTTTTATAAGACAATTAAATGTTAAAATGAGTTATCCAGCACGGCACCTTTTCTATTTCCTCTCTTCTCTCTCTTGGCCTTTCAATCATTCTTTTCTCTTTCTTTTTATTACCAAAAAAAAAACTAGCAATTCAAGCCAAGCCTCAAATGCCACATTCCACAACGTTAGCTTCATTTCCAATTCAACTTTTTTTTTTTTTTTTTTTTAGGTGCTGGAAAAAAAAC
>Ga0209489_109098_pt1 | contig 12730 bp, 20 predicted proteins | sample SiratrowhiteBW_FD_187527 | JGI IMG/M metagenome (GOLD analysis project Ga0209489, IMG submission 187527) | Root nodule microbial communities of legume samples collected from California, USA - Siratro white BW (SPAdes) (version 2) | ecosystem: Host-associated > Plants > Roots > Nodule | place... | reverse complement strand
ACCCCTAACCCCTAACCCCTAACCCCTAACCCCTAACCCCTAACCCCTAACCCCTAACCCCTAACCCCTAACCCCTAACCCCTAACCCCTAAACCCTAACCCCTAAACCCTAACCCCTAAACCCTAACCCCTAAACCCTAACCCATAAACCCTAACCCCTAAACCCTAACCCCTAAACCCTAACCCTAAACCCTAAACCCTAAACCCTAAACCTTAAACCCTAAACCCTAAACCCTAAACCCTAAACCTGAAACCGAAACCCGAACCCGAACCCCGAACCCGAACCCCAACCCCATCCCCGAACCCGAACCCCAAACCCAACCCCGAACCCCGAACCCCGAACCCATGACTTGTTTTTGCACCCAACCCATTCGCATATCATTTTCGGTCATGTTATTGTTGTTTCTCATCAATATGGTTAAAAAAATGCTTAGAACTAAATTACAAGACCCTAAACTCGAAAACCTGCCAAAAATAAAAACCAACCCAAGATAACTACATTTTTCACCCAAATCTTTTCCACAAATTTTCTGTCATTTTGTTGTTTCCCATCAATACGACTAAAAAATATAACAGTTAAAAGTTTAAGCCATTTGGCACAAAATGTTGCAGAAGTTACAAACCAACACATCATGACTTGTTTTTGCATCCAAACCATCCGCACATCATTTTCGGTTATTTTATTTTTATTTCTCATTCATATGGTTAAAAAAATTCTTCGAACAAAAGTACAGGACCTTAAACTCGAAAACTTGCCAAGAATAGAAACCAACCCAACATAACTACATTTTTAACCCAAATCTTTTCCACAAATTTTTTGTCATTTTGTTGTTGTTTTCCATCAATACGACTAAAACATATAACAGTTAAAAGTTTAAGCCATTTGGCACGAAAAGTTGCACAAGTTACAAACCAACCCATCATGACTTGTTTTTGCACCCAACCCATCCGCACATCATTTTCGGTCATTTTATTTTTGTTTCCAATTAATATGGTTAAAATAATGCTTAGAAAAAAAGTACAAGACCCTAAACTCGAAAACCTGCCAAAAATGGAAACCAACCCAAGATAACTACATTTTTCACCCAAATCTTTTGGATATAATTTTCGGTCATGTTGTTGTTGTGTCCCATCAATACGGCTCAAAAATATAACAGTTAAAAGTTTAATTCATTTGGCATGAAAACTACCAAAAGTTACAAACCCACACATTAAGACTTGTGTTTGCAATCTAACTATCTGCACATCATTTTCAGTCATTTTATTGTTGTTTCCTGTCAATATGGTTAAAATATGCTCAGAACAAAAGTACACGACCCTAAATACAAAAACCTGCCAAAAATGGAAACCAACCCAAGATAACTACATTTTTCACCCAAATCTGTTGCATATAATTTTCAGTCTTTTAAGTGTTGTTTCCCATCAATACGACTCAAAAATATAACAGTTAAAAGTTTAATTCATTTGGCTTGAAAACTACCAAAAGTTACAAACCAACACATTATGACTTGTTTTTGTACCCTAACCATCTGCACATCATTTTTAGTCATTTTATTTTTCTTTCCCATCAATATGGTTAAAATATGCTCAGAACAAAAGTACACGACCCTAAATATGAAAACCCACCAACAAGGGAAAGCAAACCAAGATAACTTGATTTTTCACCCAAATCTTTTCTACAACTGTTTTGTCATTTTGTTGTTGTTTCCCATCAATACGACTAAAAAATACAACAGTTAAAAGTTTAAGCCATTTGGCACGAAAAGTTCCAGAATTTACAAACCAACACATCATGACTTGTTTTTGCACCCAACCCATCCGCACATCATTTTCGGTAATTTTGTTTTTGTTTATCATTACTATAGTTATAAAAATGCTTAGAACAAAAGTACAGGACCCTAAACCCAAAAACCTGCCAAAAATGGAAACCAACCCAAGATAACTACATTTTTCACCCAAATCTTTTGCATATAATTTTCGGTCATTTTGTTGTTGTTTCCCATCAATACGGCTAAAAAATATAACAGTTAAAAGTTTAATTCATTTGGCATAAAAACTACCAAAAGTTACAAACCAACACATTAAGACTTGTTTTTGCGACCTAACTATCAGCACATCATTTTCAGTCATTTTATTATTGTTTCCTATCCATATGGTTAAAATATGCTCAAAACAAAAGTACACGACCCTAAATACAAAAACCTGCCAAAAATGGAAACCCACCCAAGATAACTACATTTTCTACTCAAATCTTTTTCACATAAATTTTGGTCATTTTGTTCTTATTTCCAATCAATACGACTCAAAAATATAATGCTTAAAAGTTTAAGGCATTTGGCAGGAAAAGTTTCAATGGTTACAAACAACCACATCATGACTTGTTTTTGCACCCAACCCATCCGCACATCATTTTCGGTCATTTTATTGTTGTTTCACATTAATATGGTTAAAAAAATGCTTAGAACAAAAGTACAAGACCCTAAACTCAAAAACCTGCCAAAAATAGAAATCAACCCAAGATAACTACATTTTTCACCCAAATTTTTTCTGCAAATTTTCTGTCATTTTGATGTTGTTTCCCATCAATACTACTAAAAAATATATAGTTAAAAGTTTAAGCCATTTGGAACAAAAAGTTGCAGAAGTTACAAACCAACACATCATGACTTGTTTTTGCACCCAACCTATCCGCACATCATTTTGGGTCATTTTATTTTTGTTTCTCATTAATATGGTTAAAAAATGCTTAGAACAAACGTGTAAGACCCTAAACTTGAAAACCTGCCAAAAATAGAAACCAACCCAAGATAACTACATTTTTCACCCAAATCTTTGGCATATAATTTTCGGTCATGTTGTTGTTGTTTCCCATCAATACGGCTTAAAAATATAACAGTTGAAAGTTTAATTCATTTGGCATGAAATCTACCAAAAGTTACAAACCAACACATTATGACTTGTTTTTCCACCCTAACTATCTGCACATCATTTTCAGTCATTTTATTGTTGTTTCCTATCCATATGGTTAAAATATGGTCAGAACAAAAGTACACGACCCTAAATACAAAAACCTGCCAAAAATGGAAACCCACCCAAGATAACTACATTTTCTACTCAAATCTTTTTCACATAAATTTTGGTCATTTTGTTCTTGTTTCCAATCAATACGACTCAAAAATATAATGCTTAAAAGTTTAAGGCATTTGGCAGGAAAAGTTTCAATGGTTACAAACAACCACATCATGACTTGTTTTTGCACCCAACCCATCCGCACATCATTTTCGGTCATTTTATTGTTGTTTCACATTAATATGGTTAAAAAAATGCTTAGAACAAAAGTACAAGACCCTAAACTCAAAAACCTGCCAAAAATAGAAACCAACCCAAGATAACTACATTTTTCACCCACATTTTTTCTGCAAATTTTCTGTCATTTTGATGTTGTTTCCCATCAATACTACTAAAAAATATACAGTTAAAAGTTTAAGTCATTTGGCACAAAAAGTTGCAGAAGTTACAAACCAACACATCATGACTTGTTTTTGCACCCAACCTATCCGGACATCATTTTGGGTCATTTTATTTTTGTTTCTCATTAATATGGTTAAAAAATGCTTAGAACAAACGTGCAAGACCCTAAACTTGAAAACCTGCCAAAAATAGAAACCAACCCAAGATAACTACATTTTTCACTCAAATCTTTGGCATATAATTTTCGGTCATGTTGTTGTTGTTTCCCATCAATACGGCTTAAAAATATAACAGTTGAAAGTTTAATTCATTTGGCATGAAAACTACCAAAAGTTACAAACCAACACATTATGACTTGTTTTTACACCCTAACTATCTGCACATCCTTTTCAGTCATTTTATTCTTGTTTCCTATCAATATGGTTAAAATATGCTCAGAACAAAAGTACAGGACCCTACATACCAAAACCTGCCAAAAATGGTAACCAACCCAAGATAACTACGTTTTTGACCAAAATCTTTTCCACATAATTTTTGGTCATTTTGTTCTTGTTTCCCATCAATACGACTAAAACATATAACAGTTAAAAGTTTAAGCCATTTGGCAGGAAAAGTTTCAATGGTTACAAACAACCACATCATGACTTGTTTTTGCACCCAACCCATCCGCACATCATTTTCGGTCATTTTATTTTTGTTTCCAATTAATATGGTTAAAATAATGCTTAGAAAAAAAGTACAATACCCTAAACTCGAAAACCTGCCAAAAATGGAAACCAACCCAAGATAACTACATTTTTCACCCAAATCTTTTGCATATAATTTTCGGTCATGTTGTTGTTGTGTCCCATCAATACGGCTCAAAAATATAACAGTTAAAAGTTTAATTCATTTGGCATGAAAACTACCAAAAGTTACAAACGAACATATTATGAGTTGTTTTTCCACCCTAACCATCTACACGTCATTTTTAAACATTTTATTCTTGTTTCTCGTCAATATGGTTAAAATATGCTCAGAACAAAAGTACACGACCCAAAATACGAAATCTGCCAAGAGTGGAAATCAACCCAAGATAACTACATTTTTCACCCAAATCTTTTGCACATAGTTTTTGTTCATTATGTTGTTGGTTCCCATCACTACGACTAAAAAATGTAACGGTTAAAAGTTTAATTCATTTGCACAAAAAGTCCCAAAAGTTACAAACTAACACATTATGACTTGTTTTTGCACCCTAACCATCTCTGCACATAATTTTCAGTCATTTTATTGTTGTTTCCCATCAATATGGTTAAAAAATGCTCAGAGCAAAAGTACATGACGCTAAACACGAAAACATGCCAAAAATGGAAACCAACCCAAGATAACTACATTTTTCTACCAAATCTTTTGCACAAAATTTTTGGTTATTATGTTGTTGTTTCCCATCAATACGGCTCCAAAATATAACACTTAAAAGTTTAATTCCTTTGACACGAAAACTCCTAAAAGTTTCAAACCAACACAATTTGACATGTTTTTGCATCCTAACCATCTGCACATCATTTTCAGTCATTTTATTGTTGTTTCCCATCAATATGGTTAAAAAATGCTCAGAGCAAAAGTACCTGACGCTAAACACGAAAACCTGCCAAAAATGGTAACCAACCCAAGATAACTATAGTTTTCTCCCAAAACTTTTGCATAAAATTTTTGGTCATTATGTTGTTGTTTCCCATCAATACGGCTCCAACATATAATCGTTAAAAGTTTAATTCATTTGGCACGAAAACTCCAAAAAGCTATAAACCAACACATTATGACTTGTTTTTGAACCCTAACCATTTCAGTTATTTTATTGTTGTTTCCCATCAATGTGGTTAAATTATAACAAAAGTACAGAACCCTAAACACGAAAACCTGCCAAAAATGGAAACCAACGCAAGATAACTACATTTTTCATCCAAATCTTTTGCACATAGTTTTTGCTCATTATGTTGTTGTTTCCCATCAATACGGCTAAAAAATGTAACGGTGAAAAGTTTAATTCATTTGCACGAAAACTCCCAAAAGTTACAAACCAACACATTATGACTTGTTTTTCCACCCTAACCATCTGCACATCATTTTCAGTCATTTTATTGTTGTTTCCCATCAATATGGTTAAAATATGCTCAGAACAAAAGTACACCACCCTAAACACGAAAACCTACCAAAAATGGAAACCAACCCAAGATAACTACATTTTTCTCCCAAATTATTTTGCACAAAATTTTTGGTCATTATGTTGTTGTTTCCCATCAATACGGCTCCAAAATATAACAGTTAAAAGTTTAATTCCTTTAGCACAAAAACTCCCAAAAGTTACAAACCGATACACATTATGACTTGGTTTTGCACCCTAACCATCTGCAAAACATTTTCAGTCATTTTATTGTTGTTTCCCATCAACATTGTTAAAATATACTCAGAATAGAAGTGCACGACCCTAAACATGAAAACCTGCCAAAAATGGAAACTGAAACAAGGTAACTACATTTTTCACCCAAATCTTTTTCACATAATTTTTGGTCATTTTGTTGTTGTTTCTCATCAATACGACCCAAACAAATAACAGTTAAAAGTTTAAGCCATTTGGCACCAAAATTTGCAAAAGTTACAAACCAAGACATCATTACTTGTTTTTGCACCCAACCCATCTGCAAATCATTTTCGGTCATTTTATTGTTGTTTCTCATTAATATGGTTAAAAAAATGCTTAAAACAAAAGTACAGGACCCTAAACACGAAAACCTACCACAAAAGGAAACAAACCCAAGATAACTACATTTTTCTCCCAAATCTTTTGTACAAAATTTTTGGTCATTATGTTGTTGTTTCCCATCAATACGGCTCCAAAGTATAAGAGTTAAAAGTTTAATTCATTTGACACGAAAACTCCTCAAAGTTACAAACCAACACAATTTGACATGTTTTTGCACCCTAACCATCTGCACATCATTTTCAGTCATTTTATTGTTGTTTCCCATCAATATGGTTAAAAAATGCTCAGAGCAAAAGTACATGACGCTAAACACGAAAACCTGCCAAAAATGGAAACCAACCCAAGATAACTACATTTTTCTCCCAAAACTTTTGAACAAAATTTTTGGTCATTATGTTGTTGTTTCCCATCAATACGGCTCTAAAATATAACAGTTAAAAGTTTAATTCATTTGGCATGAAAACTCCCAAAAGCTACAAACCAACACATTATGACTTGTTTTTGCACCCTAACCATCGGCACATCATTTTCAGTTATTTTATTGTTGTTTCCCATCAATATGGTTAAATTATGCTCAGAACAAAAGTACACGACCCTAAACACAAAAACCTGCCAAAAATGGAAACCAACCAAAGATAACTACATTTTTCACCCAAATCTTTTTCACATAATTTTTGGTCATTTTGTTGTTGTTTCCCATCAATACGACTCAAAAATATAACAGTTAAAAGTTTAAGCCATTTGTCACGAAAATTTGCAAAAGTTACAAACCAACACATCATGACTTGTTTTTGCACCCAACCCATCTGCACATCAATTTCGGTCATTTTATTGTTGTTTCTCATTAAGATGGTTAAAAAATGCTTAGAACAAAAGTACAGGACCCTAAACTCGAAAACCTGCCAAAAATGGAAACCAACCTAGGATAACTACATTTTTCACCCAAATCTTTAACATATAATTTTCGGTCCTTTTTTGTTGTTGTTTCTGTAAAATAAGGTTTAGACTGAGTTCAAGAGGGGGGGTGAATTGAACATTCAAAACTTTTCGCAAATCTGATTTATTCTTGAAGTAGAGAATGAAAATTCTTTATTCAATCGATGGACTATGTAATTCTAAACTGTCAGGTAAACAATCGATTGTGCAGAGCGGAAGATATCAGAGTTAAACCCAGAAATCAGTTAAACCCAGAAAACAGTTTACAGTGTAACAGTGTTTTAACCGAGATTTAAAATGTTTAAACACAATCCAAAGTAGCAAGAACCTCACTTCAAGGATGCTTCAAAGATTCACGTTCTTGGAGGTTTCTTGATTTGAAAAGCTTTGCAAAAATGATGATCGCACAAAAAGGGGCAATATCTCTCTTAGAAAATCTCAAGGAATGCTTTTCGAAAGTATTTGATTGGATAATCTGAAAGTGATGATTCTCATTCCTTTAAATACCCAAAATCAGTTTTAAAAGCTGCTTAGCTGTCAAAATTCAATTAATTGAACAAACCATTCAATCAATTGAATTTTACCGTTAGTTTGACCTAGTCAAAGTTTTCAGTTGTAACAACCATAACTGTATTTCAGTTGTAACAGAAATAACTGTCACATTCAATTGATTGTTTTAGAAATTCAATCGATTGAAAAACCTTTTTCCAACAAAAACAGTTTGGGCTATTTTTATTAAAGACAGTTTTAATAAAAATCTTTGTGAATCTTTTTAGCTCCTCAGAAGTGATGATCTATGCCACTAGTGATTAAGGACTAAGCCAATCACCAACACACAAATCCAACTAAGGACTAAGACCTAATCACCCAACTATGTTCATGTTGGCACAAAGTCTTCACTTGAACAATTCTGGTCCAGGTTGGTTCCAACAGATTCTTCATGAGGCAGTCTTCATCAGCTTCACATGCTAAGCCTTGGTGCTCACAATATTGACTTCATCAAATCACATGCTTAGCCTTGGTGCTAACAATCTCCCCCAATTTGATGAAGGCAATCTGTTGTGTGTTGAGTTTAATAAATTGAACCTGAAGTACCTGTCTATTTACTTAAGCAGTTTATTAGCATCATGAAGTCCAATGGGTTCAGAGTAAAATAATCAAATCAGCTGGTTTAGTTAAAGCACAGTTAATTGAATTACTTCCAGAATGCAGATTCAGTTTATTCAGATCAAGATGTTTTACTCCCCCATACTTTGATGTCCCTTAAAAGCATATAAAGAGATTAAAAACATAAGGCAATCATTCCATTAATATATCATCATAGCAAATTGCCGATTACATCAAGGACATAGATCATGATTAGGAAAACATCAACAGACTGAAAAAAATAACCGAGCTGCAACTGCTGGCACATACCCAGCAGATATTCAATCAACCCAAGCTTAGTACTAGACTAAGCAGATCTGAACTTAAGACAAACCAACTGAAAGACAAACAGAAACAGACTGAAACAGATGGCACACAATAAACTGTAAAACACACAGGGCACGAAACACACACACAATTAATTACGAAACACACACACAACTAATTCTCCCTCATTGAGTTCATCAAATGGAGGGGAACAATCATCAACCAAGCAGTGTGTACACTAATCTTCTGGCCCATAAAACATCTGCCCCAGCTTTCCTTGAATGTCATCCACTCGTTCTTCCAGGTTCTGAAAATGAGTCTCACAATACTCAAGATGAGACTTCTGGTTGGACTCGATGTTGTTCAGTTGATTGATCATCAATTGCTCAAACCTGGAGAAAGACTGTTCTCCAGTCCCCATGTCTCCTCCAGTAAACTGCTCAGCAGCAGTACTTGTTCCAGCACCTTCAGTCTCATCTTCTTCAGCAGTGGCCTTGCAAATCCATTGATTTCCATTAACCTTCTTCAGCCCTATTTTGTTCAATGTAGCCACGGTGATCTCACTTTGAGCTTTAACTTCTTCACTCAACTCATTCTCCACATCAATATCATAGTACTCAATGAAGCTAGAGATCAATATTGCATAGGGAATTTTAAATTCAGGCTTTTTCCTAATGCGGACCAGCTGCTCCTTAATGACACTCACCCAGTTTACCTTTATCTTATTGACCAAGCAGTACATCAGAATCAAATCATCTTCAGTAAGCACTGCATGGTTGAATCCCCTGGGTGTAAGTATCCATATCACAATATAGGACAACAGTCTTGGAATAATGGAAAGACCTCCCACTGAGTAGCTCCTCATTGTACTGTTTGGGTTCCTTAGACAAGACTTGAAGAACTGGACCTTGTCAAAGCCACCCAAATCTGCCACATTAGCCCTGCTAACTATTGTTCCAACATCTCGTAGGCCAGCCACCGAAAGCCAAACTTCATCCGTAATAGCCATGTCCACCCCTTTCACTTGTGAATAGATCACACCATCATCAATCCACAAGTTTGTGAGAAACACCTTCACCAAGTCTGGATAGATGTTCCCGGACGGTTTGACAAAGCGTTCCAGCTTTTGAAACTTGAGGATATCCACAACTTGATTCAGATTTTCATTTCTAAGGAACTCCATCCTTAAAAACTTCGGGTTGACAAATGTCTTGTGGCTGAACTCCCTGTGGTATTCGTTGATGCTTTCCATGTTATCCCCGAACCATTGAATGAAGAATCCAGTCTCATTGTTGTCGTCTGAATCATGTTGCTCAACAAGTTGTGCTATTGCTTTCTTAGTTCTTTTTCTGGATGCTGAGGAGAAAGCCATTGTTTGAGTGAAAACAAGGGCAGAATGCTCAATGGGTCGTGAGATTTGGTGTTCACACAAGAGTAGTGTAGTGTGTGCAAGTGAATGCAAGTCCTATTCAGATTTAAAGAACTTCTAATGCACAAACAAACAAAGCACTGAACACTGTAGGACATAACAAATGCATGCACTGACTCTGTTGCAGAGTAACAGACTGACTGTACTTATCTTCAGAGAATATTCTGAACTGCTTTTTGACCAGTTGACTACGAACAGATCTGTGACATGTGGCACTGTGTAGATTCTTCTCTTTAGGCATGCTCGTCCTACATGTAGCTAAGTCACATGTTGCTGAACATTGACCAGTTGTGTCCCTTGACCAGAAACAGCTCACTGTTTTGTTCTCCAGCAGCAATGATTCTCATACAGTGCTGATTCTGTTGACTGCAGTGGATTAAATCAGAATTGATTCTTGATCCTTTTCATGTACTTGTTCTTCACTGCGAAGCATCTCCACTGTTCAAATGTCATTGTCTTCCCAAGAAGCATCTCTAATGGTGCTGTAATGCACACAGATTTTGTCTGCACATAAAACAGCTACAGCAGTTTCCACTCAATTTATTGATTCACAATCAATTGAAACACAATCCAGTCAGTAATCCACTTCCAGAATTAATTCACATTTTTGAAATCAATAATGCCCAACTCATTTTTGAGAAAATTAAATCTTTCTTTATTCAAGGGCTTTGTGAATAAATCTGCAAATTGATTCTCAGAATCAACAAATTGAATTTCGCAATCACCATTCGTAATGTGATCCCTTATAAAGTGGTGGTGAATTTCAATATGTTTGGTTCTAGAATGCTGAATTGGATTTTTGGTCAAGTTAATTGCACTTGTGTTATCACACAGTAGTGGAATTTTAGAAAGATTAAGTCCAAAATCACTTAGCTGATGTTTTAACCAGATGGTTTGAGCACAACAGCTTCCAGCAACAATGTATTCTGCTTCAGTTGTAGACAATGCAACACAAGCTTGCTTCTTGCTGTGCCAAGATATCAAACTGGATCCTAGCAAGTGACATGTTCCACTAGTGCTCTTCCTATCCACTTTGCAACCTGCAAAGTCAGAATCAGAATATCCAACAAGATTTAAAGTTACCTCACGTGGATACCATAAACCAACTTCAATGGTTCCCTTGAGATACTTTAAAATTCTTTTGGCTGCCACATAGTGTGATTCTTTTGGTTTAGCTTGAAATCTGGCGCATAAGCACACACTGAACATGATATTTGGTCTGCTTGCAGTCAAATACAGAAGTGATCCAATCAATTGTCTGAACTTAGTCTGATCCACATCAACTCTAGTTTCATTAGCGTCTAAATAGCATCCAGTGGCTATTGGAGTGGAAGCTTCTTTGCAATTTTCCATATTGAATTTCTTCAATAATTCCCTGCAATACTTTGCTTGACAAAGAAATATACCATGTTCAACTTGTTTAACCTGCAAGCCTAGAAAGAAATTGAGCTCCCCCATCATGGACATCTCAAATTCTCCTTTCATAGTAGCAACAAACTGCTCACATAAACTTTCATTAGTTGAACCAAAAATAATGTCATCCACATATACTTGAACAAGTATTATATCATTGCATGAATTTTTAATAAACAAGGTCTTATCTGTTTTCCATCTCTCATAGCCTTGAGAACGCAAGAAGTTACTCAACCTCTCATACCATTGTCGAGGTGCTTGCTTTAACCCATACAAGGCGTTCTTGAGCTTGGAAATGTAATCTGGATTGTTGTGATCTTCAAATCCAGGGGGTTGGCTAACATAGACCTCTTCATCAATGAACCCGTTCAAGAATGCGCTTTTGACATCCATTTGATGTAATCTGAACCCCTTCAACCAAGCATATGCAAGTAGCAATCTAACTGCTTCCAATCTGGCTACTAGCGCATAGGTTTCACCAAAATCAATGCCTTCTTCCTGGTTATATCCTTTTGCAACAAGTCACGCCTTGTTCCTCACTAGGACACCTTGTTCATCTATCTTGTTCTTGAAAACCCACTTGGTTCTAATCACATTCTCCTCTGTTCTCGGAACAAGTGTTCATACCTCATTTCTTGCGAACTAGTTCAGTTCCTCGTGCATGACATTAATCCAGTTGTTGTCTTACAGAGCTTCACCCACTGTCTTGGGTTCAATTTGTGACCCAAAGGCCATATGTTCGCAAAAGTGATTCATGGATCTTCTAGTGGATACACCCCTCTGTACCTGACCAATGATATAGTCCAGTGATAGACTCTTAGGAACCCTCCATTCTCTAGGCAGTTCAGTACTAGTTGCTGCTGCTGTAATGCCAGATTCAATCGGTTGTGGTTCAGTCGATTGAGCTTCATCCGATTGATTGTCCTCTACAGATTTACCCAGTTGATCTGTGACAATCTTGTGGATCACTGGTTCATCATCATCTGCAGTAATCTTAATGCTTTCCTGCACTTTGTGGTCAGTCTCATCAAATGCAACATGCATGGATTCTTCTACAACCATGGCTCTCCTATTATACACTCTATATGCATGACTATGCAATGAGTAACCAAGAAAGATACCCTCATCCGCTTTTGGATCAAATTTGCCCAAGTTGTATTTCCCATTGTTTAAAATAAAACATTTGCATCCAAAACCTTTTAAATGGGAAATGTTAGGCTTTCTACCTTTAAATAGCTCATAGGGGGTCTTCTTTAAGATTGGCCGAATGAGTACTCTATTCAGTACATAGCATGTTGTACTAACTGCATCAGCCCAGAGGT
>Ga0209489_109097_pt1 | contig 12733 bp, 9 predicted proteins | sample SiratrowhiteBW_FD_187527 | JGI IMG/M metagenome (GOLD analysis project Ga0209489, IMG submission 187527) | Root nodule microbial communities of legume samples collected from California, USA - Siratro white BW (SPAdes) (version 2) | ecosystem: Host-associated > Plants > Roots > Nodule | place: USA... | reverse complement strand
TATATATATATATATATATATATATATATATATTTTTTTTTTTTCAGAAGCCCTAGAATTATTATATTAGAGAATAACATATCTTAAACTTCTATAAATATCACTCTTACATCAACAATATTAGGTGAACATTAATAATGGAAGGTCTTGGGTCCCTAACCTTTTCGAGTTAATTTCTTAAGGTAGACCAAGTTTTAATATTAGTGTAATTATTGTTTTTTAGTGGAGTAGATTTTTGTGGATCATAGTATTATTAAGTGTTTGTTTATTTTTATTTTTAGATGTAGTGCATTTTTTTTATCTTTTTAGAAATTTTTTTGATTGTGTAGTTTTTCATACAGATTTAATTGCAATAATTTGTTTCCGAAAAGTAGTAGTATTTTCCATTGATAATTTGTTATTGTAATTGTAATTGTAATTTTCAAAGTTATAATAATGTTATCTAATTTTAGAATTTCCATTAACCTGAATATTTATTGATGTATCATTAGTCAACTCTCATTTATAGAACTTCTCAATCATGTAAAAACCAATTTAGTATGGAAACTGGAGAATCATGAGGTGAAGGTATCAACTAGGAAGAAGACATGAGTGAGGAACATCAAGGATTCTTTTGGTGGTATATAAATACCAACCAAAGTAAAAGTAAGAGTGAATTTTCTTTAGTTATGAAAACTAGGAAGAACGAGTTATTACCTATTTTAGTTTAACAAGTTCTGTCTTAGAAAAAACAGATATAAAAATAAAATTTGTTTACTATGTTCATATATATTTTTTACTTGAAAGAACCTTCTTATGAAAAAACTGTTGGGTACTTTTTTTTTTAAAGTTTAATTTTACAGTTATCATGTTAAATGAAAAACACATTTAGAAAAATAGAAATACTCTAATTTTACAAGAACGTACAATACTAAAGTACGAGTTTTTTTGTATTTTTTTTATATGTGCAGTGTTCAATTACTGCATAAAAGAGAAGTTCTCGCAATGTTCTTCATTTGCGTTGCTTCGTTAAGTACCAAAATTATGAGATTATTCGTTGCTTTTCCTCACAAATAAAACAAAAAACATATATATTCTCTTCTTCCTTCATTCCTTTTATGCTTTTCCCTGGTTAGTCTCTTCCTTGTTCCTTGCTTGGCTTGTCACTGCATGCAACCATAGAAAAAATAAATAAAATGACAGTGGATAATTCAAACGTTAGTTTTTTTTTTTTTTTTTTTTTTTTTTTTTTTTTTTTTTTTTTTTTTTTTTTTTTTTTTTTTTTTTTTTTTTTTAAGTTTTTAATTTTTGTTTTGTTTTAATGATATTCCTAAATTGTGGAATTGTAACCCAGTTAACTCTTGATTCCATATTTTGTAACTGTATATATTAGAACTGAAAACAGATGTTTTTTAAGGAATCTAAAACTAAATCCAACGTAGAATTACATAGCACGACGCCGCATCTCATGCAACTCAACAGACACACACAAGTAAAAAGCTTTAGTAAACCTCTTCCATGCCATGTTCCTCTCCACATGACATGTTTGTTTCTTCATTTTCTTTTTCAGCTCATTACAGTGATAATATGATAAACGTTAGAAGATTCTCTTTCTGCTTCTGCAATTGAGAGGGTACACCGGTTGTGCTTCATTCAGGTAGGTCAATTATTATCGCTTTAACAAGAACTTAAAAATTAAAAATTTGGAAAACCCACATCCTATTTTCTTTCTTTTTGTTGCCCCTTCTTATGGAGATGACCCTTTCTTATTGGTTTCAATTTTCTCCCCACATTATTGTTATCAAAAAATGTTTTTTTTTTTTTCTCTTCATTGTTAAATTGTCATGAATGAGAAATAATATAACGAAAAATTGGGTGTGAGTGAAACAGACAGTTGCCACCATTAACACAACACAAGCTTGACTCATAGGTTTCCCGCGGAACATAGATAGAAGAATATATAGCGAGAGAAGAAATTGTGCTTGTTCTTGGCGTTTTATTTTTTTCTCGGAAAAGAAAAAAGGTTTTGACATGGCACTGAGCTATCTGGAAAAATCTAAGCCAATTTGAATTGATCACGCTGGGAAAGGGAAATGCTTGTCTCTTTCAGACTTCAAATGCGAGATCTAATAATTGAAGTCTCTGTTCAAAGTTTCTTCTTCTTCTTCTTCTTCTCGAGATACCTTTTCAGAGAGCTTCAAATCTGCAGATTTTTTATTATTCATTTTTCTTGTCTCTTCTCCGTGCCTCCCCAATAATTTCTGGTGTTTTAGGCTCACTGGGGTGTTTCCTCTTCTGTGTTTTCATTGTAGACTTCACATTGGTTGTTACAGATTGCAGGCCTGGTTCTGCTGTGGGTTGTGTCTATCGCTTGGTTTTGTCTGAACTTGTGTCACCATTTTCTTCATACTCTCTAAGTTACTCTAGCTGTCCCTTTATTTTCCCCTTAATTTCTCTCTCTCTCTCTCTCTCTCTCTCTCAATTATTGGTTTTATTTTATTATTTTGCTTAGTTTCTTTTTTGTTCATTGCTTATTAAATTACTGGACTTTTGAGCTTCTTCTGGTGGGAACCTTTCTGGGGTTTAGTATCCGTTTGTTGCTTTATTTGTTATTTAATTTTTACTGGGTACTTGTGCTAATGAGTTACCACCAAGTTTTGGGTTGCGGGGTATTCGTGCAGTTCTTAATGGTGGTAGTTTTTGAAGCGTTAAGGATTATTTTTGCACTTCAACTTGAGCTCCCTAGCAAGTGTTCTAGTGAGTTGATCCTGGTTTGAGATTTGGGGTTGGGGCAAGTTGCAATTTTGATTCGTAGTTTTAGCAATGACGCAATAGTGTTGCTCATAGGAAGAACAGCTATTTGTTCACGGAGGGCATTTCCGTCTCTTGATGTTGTGTTGAATTTTGTTAATCAGTGGGATAAGGGATAAAGAATGAGTGGTGACAGGAAGAGGAAGCTGCGTTTAAGTAAGATCTACTCATTCGCATGCTGCAAGGCATCTTTCAAGGGAGATGATTCACAGATTGGAGGAAAAGGTTATTCCAGGGAGGTGTTCTGCAATGAGCCAGATATCTCTGAGGATGGTGTTCGGAATTTTGCAGATAATTCTGTCAGATCTACAAAATATACTCTTGCAACTTTCTTCCCCAAATCTCTGTTTGAACAGTTTAGGAGGGTGGCAAACTTCTATTTTTTGGTCACCGGCACCTTGGCCTTCACAAAACTTGCTCCATATACTGCTGTCAGTGCTATCCTTCCGCTGATTATTGTTATTGGGGCAACTATGGTGAAAGAAGGTATCGAAGACTGGCGCAGGAAAAAACAGGTGCTATATTCTACATACATATTTGTCCTCTTGTTGGTTTCTTCTTATAATGTCATTCTTCTTAAATTTTTGCCCTTATGTTTTGTTTCTTGGTAATATTTGGAAGGGACGAGAGGCAGTTACCAAAGTTGTTTGTTCGTACAATTCCAGTTTTTGCTAAAGGGTTTGAATCCTCTAAATTTTTAAATTAAACTGCAAGCGTTATTTGAGGTAGTCAGTTCAAAGGAACCCATAGTATGTTTTCTTGTATTATATCAAACTCTAAAGTGTTATTTTTAATCAATGGTACCAACATTGAACTTATCCTCAAATTATCTTGCATATGACAAAATAACATACAACTCCACATTTTTACTAGACTAAAAGTTTGTTAATTTGATATAGATGCCCATATGGTTGAAAAGGAAAATGGATCTAATTTTTTATTTTTATTTATTTATTTATTTTTTATGGGGGATGCTAAGTTTTTTAGTGCTAAAATGTTTTTCTCTCCATCAATTCCTTTTTATTTTCCCCTAAAATGTACCCCTTACTCTATTACCAATTAAAAGAATACAACAATGTAGTAAAGCAACGATACTTTAGTGCTGTATATGTGATACCCAAAAAGAGGAGGAAAGGGAAGATAAATGTTTTTGTGGGAAGCTATGACGGCAGTGTGAATAATTTTTGTAGTTGAATATTTCTGCAGGATATAGAGGTGAACAATAGAAGGGTTAAAGTTCATAAAGTTGATGGTATTTTTAAACATACTGCATGGAAGAATCTGAGGGTGGGGAATATAGTGAAGGTAGAGAAGGATGAGTTCTTCCCAGCTGACCTCCTGTTGCTTTCATCCAGTTATGAGGATGCAGTTTGCTATGTTGAGACAATGAACTTGGATGGGGAGACAAATTTAAAGTTAAAACAAGGGTTAGAGGTAACATCTTCCTTACAGGAGGATCTCAACTTCCAAAATTTTAAAGCTACAGTCAAATGTGAAGACCCCAATGCAAATTTGTATTCATTTGTTGGGAGCATGGAGTTTGAAGAGAAAAACTATGCCCTCTGTCCTCAGCAACTTCTTCTCCGTGACTCTAAACTTCGTAATACAGACTACATTTTTGGAGCTGTCATTTTCACTGGTCATGACACTAAGGTCATTCAAAATTCTACTGACCCACCTTCAAAAAGAAGCAGAATCGAGAAGAAGATGGACAAAGTCATCTATTTCTTGTTTTGTATTTTGTTTCTAATGGCATTTGTTGGATCCATTTTCTTTGGCATTGCAACTAAAGATGACTTCCAAAATGGGTTGATGAAAAGATGGTATTTAAGACCAGACGATTCTACTGTTTTCTTTGACCCAAAAAGACCAGCTGCTGCTGCTTTATTTCATTGTTTGACAGCCTTAATGTTATATGGGTTCTTTATTCCCATCTCATTGTATGTGTCAATAGAAATGGTCAAAGTTCTTCAGAGTATTTTCATCAATCAAGATATCCATATGTACTACAAGGAAGCAGACAAACCGGCCCGAGCTCGTACTTCAAACTTGAATGAGGAGCTTGGGCAGGTTGATACAATACTTTCTGACAAGACTGGAACTCTGACCTGCAACTCAATGGAGTTCATCAAATGTTCTATTGCTGGGGTAGCATATGGCTGTGGTGCTACAGAGGTTGAGAAGGCCATGGGCAGAAGAAAAGGTTCACCACCAATTCATGACCATGATATTGAATCAGAAGCACATAGTATTAGGGGTTCGCTGGATAATAAAGTTATTAAAGGTTTTAACTTTGATGACGAAAGAATACGAGATGGACATTGGGTTAATGAGCCTCATGCAGATGTTATCCTGAAGTTTTTTCGTGTGTTGGCAGTCTGTCATACGGCCATACCAGAAGTGAATGAGGACACCGGAAAGGTTTCATATGAGGCTGAATCCCCAGATGAAGCCACATTTCTGATTGCAGCAAGAGAACTTGGTTTTGAATTCTACAGAAGGGGTCAGACTAGTTTATCGACATTTGAGTTGGATCCAGTTTCTAGAAATAAAGTTGAAAGGTCAGTTGTTTCAATCTATCAATTGTTTTGTCTATTTAATAACTCTTCAATTTTACTGCTATAGCTACATTTTATCTTTGCATATGAAGCTCGGACACTTCATTTTAAGTGGTGTATCCGTGTCCGACACGTATCGGATACTGATACCCGTACGATACTTGTAGGACACGTATTGGTGAAGTGTCCAATTCAAAAGACAATTTTTTAAATATCTGACAATTCTAACATAGTTTTAACACAACTTTAAAAGGGAATAATATAATTATTTTCTAAAAACTCATAAATTTTTTACAGAGATAAGATACGAATTTGGTATATAATCAAGAATATTTAGATTATACATGTTTCTTTTCATTTTTTGGAGTTTAGATAAATGAATTAGGTCCATTTTTTTGTTATATTTGGCTTCATAGATGGTTTTTTAATACATAAATATTGATTGTCAATTTATATAATTCATAGTGATGTAATATATAAATCTGTGTCCCCGTGTCCTATATTTTGAAGATTACACGTGTCTACGTGTCCGTGTCTGTGTCATATCCGTGTCTGTGTCAGTGTCCGGCCTTCATAAGCTTTAGTCGTAGTTACTCTTTCAGAAGGGCACATGGCCAGTTTGCTGTAGCTGCTCATAGAGTAGGTGACTCAGTTTGTAAAACTTGCACCTGTTTTTCCTGAAGTCATTGTATTGTTTTCAAATATCTGAAAAAAAAAAAAAGAATATTTAATTTGTCTCCACATCATATTTTTCTGCACAATCTTTGTTCTATTTAATGTTGTTTCACTTTATTCATCCTACCTAATGTTAATATTTCTAAATTGCTCTGTACCCAACTGATTTATTGTTTATATCTACTATGTTTCAGGATTTCTTTCTTCATACTTGTGATACATATTTTCATTAACTAGTTTCCTTTTGCAGGAAATACAAGCTTCTTAATGTTTTAGAATTCAATAGCTCAAGGAAGCGAATGTCAGTGATAGTGGAAGATGAAGAAGGGAAAATTTTGCTTCTATGCAAAGGCGCAGACAGGTTTGTGATAACCTTCTCTGTAACCTTAAATGGTTATGAATTCCAAAATTTCTCCTGTGATTCACCCTATTGACCCACCTTGAGTATTGTTCTCATTCAGCATCATGTTTGAAAGGCTTGCCAAGAATGGGAGGGAGTTTGAAGAGAAAACCATGGAGCATGTGCATGAATATGCTGATGCAGGTCTGAGAACCCTTATACTGGCCTATCGTGAACTTGGCGCAGAAGAATACAAGGAGTTCGATAATGAATTCTCTAAGGCCAAGAATTTAGTCAGTGCTGATCAGGAGAGACTGATTGAGGAGGTGTCAGATAAGATTGAGAAGAACCTGATCCTTCTTGGTGCCACTGCTGTAGAGGACAAACTCCAAGATGGGGTGAGTTAGAATAAAAATACATGTTTTACTTGTTAATGTTTATTCATTGGAACAGCACTGAACTGATGCCTCTCGAATTGTTGCTAGGTTCCTCATTGCATTGACAAACTTGCCCAAGCTGGAATTAAAATTTGGGTTTTGACTGGGGATAAAATGGAGACTGCAATCAATATTGGGTATATTTTGATTATGCCCTTTTAACTATGGTATTTGTTGAATAGATGCTCAAAACTGTGTATACGGATTGGAGAACAGAGTCCATTTTATATTAACTGATGAAGATAAATACATGATATCATGATATGATAGCCTATAAATCATATTCTAATAAATCTGATTCTAATAAAATATTCCTATTCCTATAATTATGAAGACCCTAATTAAATGAGGAAACAAATCAAAATATAAAAGAAGAATAAATCCTAAGAGATAATTTAAGATTCTCTAAAATAATCTGAAATAATGTTTTTTTAAATATGTCTTATATTTATCTGACATAAATATTCCGTTGTAGTTTTGCTTGCAGTTTGCTTAGACAAGGGATGAAGCAGATTATAATTCATTTGGATAGTCCAGAAATTCAAGCACTAGAGAGAGATGGGGACAAGGTGGCCATTGCCAAGGTAAAATAAACTTCATGTAGCAATATTCTAATAAGATGGTTTTCTTCAACCTTGCAATATTCTAATGGCACCTCTCACATTTAGCGAACATGTCAGCTTGACCTGCTTTTTATATTGCTGACGATTTGAACTTACGTTTCATTTTGTTTTTTTTTTTTTTGAACAGAACAGATTGAAAACGTGTTATTAAAAGTTTCAGTAACTGCATTAGCATAACATTTCTCTGTTCTATTTCAGAAGATATAAGAAATGCCATGCATGCTTGTGTACTTTGAGTTGTATTGTATGATATAAATTGTTGGACTTATGCTCTATGCTGTTATAAATTTTCTATCATTCTGTTTCTTTCCATTTGTTTTTGTTATAAATTTTATCACTCTGTGTCTTTCCACTTTTTTTTTTCCACCTTAAAACTTGCAGTACTGATACCGTAGATTTTAGAATTTGTTTGCTGATATTCTCTTTGCTGATTCATCTTTTAGGCATCAAGGCAAAGTGTCCTCCTTCAGATATCTGAAGGTGCTGCACAACTCGCTGCGTACAAAGGGAGCTCTCAGAAGCCATTTGCTTTGATTATTGATGGAAAATCACTTGTTTATGCATTAGAGGACAATATGAAGAACATGTTTCTGGAGCTAGCGATTCATTGTGCATCTGTTATTTGTTGTCGCTCATCCCCAAAGCAGAAGGCACTGGTAATTTTCAACTTTTTCTTGTTTGTAATATGCTAATCTTGATGGTAATTTTGGTTTGCGAAGCTTTCAGAACTGATTAGTCCTGTTCCTCTCTTTAAGGTCACTAGATTGGTCAAATCTGGAACTGGGAAAACAACCTTAGCCATTGGGGATGGAGCTAACGATGTGGGAATGCTTCAAGAGGCAGATATAGGGGTTGGTATAAGTGGTGTTGAAGGAATGCAGGTAATGTGAAGCTTCACAAAATATTCTTTCGTTTTCTTTGTTGATTTTATTAGTGAGATTTTATAAACAATATTTTTTGTCTTATTCTCCCAATTCCCCAGGCTGTTATGTCTAGTGATATTGCAATTGCACAATTCCGGTATTTGGAACGATTACTTCTGGTTCACGGACATTGGTGTTACAGAAGAATCTCGTCTATGGTAATTACAACGCTTGCCTTTTTAGCTTTAAATTCTAAACATTAGATAGAGGTTCTAGAATATATTGAAAGGCTCTGACATTCTATTAACTTTTTCATTGGCAGATATGCTACTTTTTCTACAAGAATATCACATTTGGTTTCACTCTATTCTTATATGAGGTGTATGCATCATTCTCTGGACAACCCGCATACAATGACTGGTTTTTGTCTCTCTATAATGTCTTCTTTTCATCACTTCCTGTGGTTGCACTTGGGGTGTTTGACCAGGATGTATCCGCTCGGTACTGCCTGAAGGTCAGTTTGTTTTAGCCTATGATACGAGTCATCTTTGCTAATGAGCGTGAAATGAAAATTCACTATTGCTCTGTCATCAAAGAGATTGCACATACAACAGAAAAATAAAATAAGTAATTGAAAAATCTGCCCAGTAGTACTCATGATTTCATTATACCTACCTCAGAACTGGCTTCAGGCCTCATTTATTTTGGCTGTTTGGTTTGGTCTTTTAGTCTCATCATATTTACATCACTTAGAAAGCTCATCTGCACACTGTTGGTAACCTAGTTGAGCCTTGTCTAGTTTATGAACTCCTGGTAGTTTATTTTGCTGCTTGTAGCATAAGTTCATATTGAATACTACGAATATTTGCTGGGATGATATTCCAGAACACAACAAATCTCAGCCTTGTTCTTTATCTACTAGCATTCATATTGAAAGAACTTTGACATTCCACTGAATGAACGAGTCCAATATATGTTTACTTTATTTAATTGATTTTTATTGGATAACAATCAAATTCAGTTCCAAAGGTTGGCCATAGTTTTTGAAACCCCTTGGTTGGATTTGAAGAAAAATAAGCTTAGAATTGATTTGATTGATTTGGGGTTCCTTTGCTTGCTTCTCTGATGATGATTTGTTGTTAATATGGCAGTTTCCTTTGTTATATCAAGAAGGAGTACAGAATGTTCTGTTCAGCTGGCGTAGAATACTCAGCTGGATGCTTAATGGATTTATCAGTGCCTTAATAATTTTCTTCTTCTGCACAAAAGCGATGGAGCTCCAGGCCTTCGATGCACAGGGGAGAACTGCTGGAAAGGATATACTGGGGGTAACAATGTACACCTGTGTAGTTTGGGTTGTAAACTTGCAAATGGCACTAGCTATAAGTTACTTCACCTTGATCCAACATTTTTTCATCTGGGGTTCCATTTTTTTCTGGTATCTTTTTGTCGTGGTATATGGAGCAATGCCTTCACACTTTTCTACAAACGCTTACAAAGTCTTCACTGAAGCTCTTGCTCCGTCCCCTTCCTATTGGCTTGTGACATTCTTTGTGGTGATCTCAACCCTTATACCATACTTCTCGTACGCAGCAATTAAGATGCGGTTCTTTCCCATGTATCATGAAATAGTACAATGGATAAGGTATGAAGGGAGGATTAAGGATCCTGAGTTTTGTGATATGGTGCGGCAGAGATCATTGCGGCCAACAACCGTGGGTTCAACAGCACGCTTAGCTGCTAGGGCTCACCACGTAAGAGACAAATGTTAAAAGGTAGATAAGATATTTTGACAAATTACCATCAAAGCATTTAGTTTGTGTACAGCTTCCTACAAATATGTATTTTTTTGTCTTTGCCTGTGGTCATGGAATTGCTTGCTGGCTCCTCTAGACCAGAAGAATGTTGTTTAGAAGTTAGATTCACTTCCACGATGATTGCATGGTGCAAGGACCAATATTTGTGACTGATGCGAAAGAAAAATAAGATTGTATATCTGTTTCGGCCTTTTGCTGCTGGAAAGAATTCATTTATCCACTTGTATCATAGTCGTTACTGTATAGAGACAGACCAATTCTTTGTAAGATTGGATAGAGCTGCTTGCTATTGTAGAAAACAAAGTTATCCTATTACTGAGAAGTGCCTTTTCTTTTTGTGTGGAACAACCTTGTAAATTTGTTTATTAACTAATATTGGTTCTAATGGAGAATCTATATCAGCTCCTTGTTGTCAACTTACTTGTACAGCATTACAAGTTTCCAACTTTGCTCGATTGATCGAATATTGGAAGATACCCTGGAGAATAAATCAAAGAAAAAAAAAATCAGCTTGAAAAACGGGGACCAAAGAAATAAAAAATAAAAATACGGGGCACTAATTCATTGACCTAATCTCATTTTCTACAATTTCTCATCACTCAATCACCAGTTTCCACGATGTAGGACGTGCCAGAAAATTCGTGAAAAATGAAAAGCAAAAAAATTACAGACTAATTTGTAATTTTTTTCTTATTAGAAACAAAACAACGACAACAAGAATCTGCATTCACGTCCGAAGAAGTGATTATATATACAGAGAACTTAACAATTAGCGAAGGAAGAAAGAAAAATCTGCATCCCTTAATTCTGTTTTGTCTGTTGCATATGTCCTTGTTAACACCAAAAACGAACGTAGCCTAAAAAAGTTACATAAAAGAGAAAGAAGAAGCAGAAGAGGGAGGTTCTAGGCAACATTGAGGCCGAGAAAATCGGCGGCGGATTTGGCCATGAGGGCGGCGAACTCGTTGAAGCTAATGACACCGTCGCCATTGCTGTCGGCCTCGGCCATCATGGAGGCGAGCTCGTGGTAGGTGAGCGGGTGGCCCATCTTGGCCATGGAGCCGGCGAGCTCGGACGCCGTGATGTAGCCGTTGCCGTCGCGGTCGAAGGAGCGGAAGACCTCGAGCAGCTGCTCCTGGTTGATGAGGACGTCCTCGTTGAGGTCGGGCATGATCGCATGCAGGAGCTCGTCGAACTCGATATATCCGTTGCCGTTTTCGTCCATGTTGGAGAGCAGCGCGTAGATCTCGTCGCCGGTGGGTTTGATGCCGAGGGAACGGAGGAGCGCCGCCAGCTCGAGGTGCGTGAGGCTGCCGTCGGAGTCCATGTCGAAGCGGTTGAATATGTCGTTTAATTGCTTGATTTGATCTCTTTCCTGCACTGACATCGTACGTCTACGTTGTTTTGTTTTGTTGGTGAAAGAAGTTAAGGATGATGTTTTGCTTTTGTTTTCTTCAATTCTTTGGAAGAGAAGAATGGTGGCTTTGGGGTTTGGCAATGATGATCACCTTTCGCATTTGGAATGGTTGAAAGGTAGATGGAAAGCGCGTGGGAAACGGTTACGAAATAAATAACGGTGTGATGCGTGGATTTTTTTTTGTGTGCTAACTCCCTGCGAATTGAAACAAATAGGTCCTATATTTAATGTATGTCTGGTTGGAATTGTCATCTAGAAAAGTAACTATATTTCTAAATTGTGAGAAGAGGAAAGTAGAGGTTTTGGATATTCATGATAAGATGATGCAGTTAGATTTGCTTAACTTCATTAAATTTAGGAAAACATTATAGGGTAAGGCTGTACAGGGATATCACAAGAAGTGGAACCTAATGAGAACTCCAGTGATAGTTTTGCCACTAGGCCAACCTGTTTAATTAGAATCTACATACGAAATATTATCTTATTATAAAGTTTATTATTTTATGTGGTTTCACCGTTGATTTAGTCGTTTGACTAGATAACTAATAAGACAGAATTTTGAATGATTCAATTACTGATTTAGTTATATATATATATATATATTCTTTTGTTGTTAAAAAAAAAATTTAACCATGAATCTTATAAATAAGCAACCTCCTTAGGTACCTCAAGAATGAGATTGGTAAAGATTTTCAGGCACTGGAAATCAAAATTGACTCGAGTGACGATGAATTATCATGTAGATGAAAATCTACCAGCGGAAGGAAATGGATTCCCTAGTTTCACCTATCTTTTAGGTGGGACACCTGAACTTAATTGATATCATTATGTTGTAATTCTACTCGTGAAGTTCGAGACATACCATTATGTTGTAATTAACTTTATACTAGGAGACCATTAGCAAAGCAAGGTTGAACAAAATTAAAAGAAAAGCAGTTATGGGAAGTGCATATCTAGTACGAGATGATATCTAAATATTCACCTATCCAATTACCGATTAAGATTGAGAAAACACCATTGCAATCATTTAAAGTTAAGATTCAACTAAAAACCACGAGAGAAATGATTCTTGTGAAAATTAAGAAAAATTGAAAGAGACCCTCAGCAAGTCTAGCAACCGGAATCTTAGCGGAAGATGATTATATGCATCTATTAAACTAATATATATATATATATATATATATATATATATATATATATATATATATATATA
>Ga0209489_109096_pt1 | contig 12742 bp, 5 predicted proteins | sample SiratrowhiteBW_FD_187527 | JGI IMG/M metagenome (GOLD analysis project Ga0209489, IMG submission 187527) | Root nodule microbial communities of legume samples collected from California, USA - Siratro white BW (SPAdes) (version 2) | ecosystem: Host-associated > Plants > Roots > Nodule | place: USA... | reverse complement strand
TTTTTTTTTTTTTTTTTTTTTTTTTTTTTTTTTTTTTTTTTTTTTTTATTATTTTTTTTTTTTTTTTTTTTTTTTTTTTTTGAGTCTCGTTCTTTATTTGTATTTAATTGAATAATTAGATTGTGTAATTTAAGGTTTTGAGGATATTGGATTTTCCAACTCCTTTTCCTAGTTGGGCTTTCGGTACTTCAAAGATAAACAATTTTCGTTTAATGAGAGTTAAACCATGTTTAACCATTGTTTGATTTTGGTTTGAGCAAATTGAACATGTATGTTGAGTGAATATTGATTGATTTTAAATGAAATTCTATTTTTTTTAATTGTATTGTTTTTTATGTAAAATTAAGATATTAAAAATTATGTTTTGAATTAGTAATTAAATGGTAGTTTTGATGGTACTAATGGGTAAAATTAAGTTATATTACATTTTAAAATTGATAGCAGAATGTCGGTTTGGATTTTTGAAAAAGTGATGAGAAATATGATAAATTTTTGTTTTAAACAAGTTTCATTTAAGAAAAAAAGATAAACAATTTCTTCTTCTTTAAATTCGTTAAAATACCGTTGATATTCTTTTTAAATATTTGTTTTTAAATTGAACGAAAATTCTATAGAGACAACTCTCTCTTATTTAAGTTGATTTAGACAAAATGAAGTCATTAAAATAAAATGAGGTTGATCAAATGAAAAAAGGGTCACTCAACTAAAAATTATTTTCTTATTTTTGATAATATAGTTATAGATATATGTATTTAATGATGTGAGTATTTAAGATAGGGGTATTTGCATATTTGTTGTTTCTGTTGGTAATTTATTGTACTTCTTCATATTTAGGAAGTTTTAGATTCTGTTTGTGAAATATTGGTGTTATATTCGAATAGAGATCTTAAAACAGATATATTTTTACTGTATTTATTTGAATTGTATAAGGATTGGACTATTCTTGAATTGATCAATTTATTTTATTTTATTTATTGTTGGCTGTTAAAAAAATAATAATAATGTGAGATATGATGTGATGTATTTATAAGAAAACAAAACTATAAAAATAATAGAATGTGATTGATAAATTCAATTTTGATGTTGTGAGTAATAATTATAATTATATTATTATGATTTTATGTTTATGTAAACAGTAATCGAGGAAGTACTATTAACATATTCTCTCGTATAGTATAAATATTAAGTCAAAAGATTTCATTGAACATCTAGTTTCTAAAAGTACATCAAATTAAATAAATAAATATATTATTTAGTAAGAGTCAATGAAGAATTTTTATATTAAATTAAAGTGAAAAGTCACCTATACTCAATAATATATGTAAAATATTACTCTAATATAAGAAATTCCTATACGATATTTGTAAAAAACTAGGTATCTTGATAAATGGTGATATATCGGTCTAAATTAGGTTGATTATTATATTTTTATTAGATCCTATCTCATCATTAATATGTTCTTACAATTTTAGTTCGTTAAAAAATTAAAGTGTAGCTGTAATTTAATAGTTTCCTAAGATAATAGTCAACATCCATTGATATATAAAAGGTCAGTACGATTAAGATGATTAATTTGTGTTTCTTTTCAAGTCAATAAAAAGTTTGTCTGAAAGGAACAAAAGTATTAGAAAGGAGAAAAGAAAGTAGGCTTGTGAAGTATTCATTCACTATAAAGCAACATATTTGTAAATTAATAGGAGTTGCTTGAAGAACAATTTTAGAATGATGGAGCTGTGGAGATTAATACCTATAAATAGTAATAGCGTGTTGACAACTGCCCTCGATCTTTTTGAAATTCCATTCCTAAGCTGCGAATAAAAATGGTTTTCCAATTATTCCTTATATAAGAACAAACCCTTTTCTTCTGTATATCTTCTAATTGACATGACAAGCATCAATCAAGAACCAAAAAGTTTCATGCTCTTTCAGTTCACACACAACACAGAGATGGGGAAGGGATCGTAGATAAATGGCAAAAAGGTGTGCACATTATAAAGACATTTTTTTACTTCTATATTATTATTCAACTTATTTATTTTAACGTGATTTTAACTCATACTTAAATTTCAATTTATTATATACTATTTATATAATAACTCTGTAACTAAAAATTTTCACGTTTAGTGTGTTCTAAATATTTTCTATCAAAAAATTATATTAAGTTTTATAATCATGAAATTACACTTATGTGAGATTTGCTATTTGTACTAATAAATAAAGTTTGACTTTTAATTATTATATAAAGTTATATTAACATATGTGATTGATGAATATGTATTGTAATGGTAATGCAACTGATTACTTGAATGATATTATTACGGCGTATCAATAGTTATAAGAGAAAATATTCTTGAGTTTTTGAGAAGCTAAAACGTAATGTAAGTATATGATTAGATGAATAATTATTTGTATGGTATTGTTCTAAATGTATATATATTGATAGTTACAAAGAAAATACTATTACGTCAATAAAAGTCTAAAAAATCAATAAAATATTACGTGATAAAAAGTCAATAAAAGTTTTATTCACTAAATTATAAGTAAAACTGACTTAAACTCAACTAAAAATGTAAAAAGCATCAAAATTATAAACTAGACTTGTTAGATTAGATAATAATATTTTTAGAAATTCATATATAAAATAAAAAGAAAACTTACTTTTGAATAACTAGAATAATGTTTCAAAGCTCACACTACATATTAGAATTTTTTTTCAAAGATTCCTAGGAACAAATTAATAAAGCTTGAAATAAACACTTGGAAGAACATATCCTTTCATGTGATAAAAAAATATATCTATTTTTTATCAATAATTAGTTAAGTCATGAAAATTCGTCAAGTAATATACCAACAAAGATTAATCCCAATGATGATAAGAAATAGATTAGTCTGCATAATGTTTAACTTAAATTTAGGTCATTAAAGTTTTTAAAATATGAATTTGATGTAAATAACTAAACCTAATTTCATCGTGCATGAAAAAAACACCTATATTATTCTTAAATTTAGGCCGCTAAGAAATTTTTAATGTTTTTTTTTTTTTTTTGACAGAGTGTGCATAATATTCCTCAAGTTGTTGCATACATACAAAGCTTCCACTTCCAAATACATTCTCCCACGAAAATGATGGAAACAAAACAGAAAAAAAAAAAATGATTCTTAATACTCAGACGTAGCTTTATTTATATTTTCCAGTTTTTCAGAAAAGAATCTTTGTATAAGATATCCTAACATTTGCTGAAAAGCAAACCATTTTAACAGCTTCATGTCACAGTATTTGTATGAGATAACTAAACTGAAAAAGTATGAAAGAAAATTTAAAGAAAGCTGAAAAAGGCTTCTCACCAATTAGAAAGACGATGATGATTGTAAATTTATAGAAGAGACACTGAAAACTAGGAGTTTCAAAAGTAAACAGTACTAAGAAACGCATCTTACAACCATGCTCCTCTTCTTCCTTTAATTATTGTATATAGCTGGATCCGTTTGTCCAACAATTGGGCACTGGTAACCTTTATTTGGGTGACATTAATCTAACGGCCATAAAGTTGGGACTAATTAAATATTATTCCCAACACAAATCCACAAATCAAAGACTTAATTACTTTGCTGCAAAATGATTAATTAATGGAAGTCCTTGCACTGTTTATTTAGCAATGCAAATGGTTTAGGATAGTTTATTTAAGATAACATTAGGAGGTGAGTTTGAATAGGGCAAGTCACTCTTTTCAATTGATGAATAATTATTGGAAAACATTTCGTGAATATACACCAAAAATAGTTTTTTATGTTTGGAAATAAAAAAATGATGAATTTAAAGAAAATGTGATGTGATGTGAGGAGAAAGATAAAAATAAAAAAAATGTCAAAATAGATATTTATTAAAAAAATATTTGTATGTAATCACACATAATTCTTTTAGAGAACTTTTCTAATAGAGATTAGTTGTGTAACTGGATTAAAGTTATTAAGAATCGAGTTTATACAATAATATTTAGTTAATTTATTGGTAATATATTAGCATGCTATAACTACATATATAATAGTCTGAGGTGTGCTTCTTTTTAATAATTTTTTTTTTATCAAAAAAAGGAAAAAGAACCTAGTTCTTTTTCTTGATGTCGCAGGATTCTTGGAACAGCTCTTTTCCAAAGTGGCTCGTTCTTTCCTATTTCATTAAACCTGCAGGATACAAACATATAACAACCAATCATATAAGAAAGAAAAACTCGTGATGTTCTCTTAGAATAAGCTGAAGCACATGTTTCATCTGGATAAAGCGTATGTCTGTTATGTCGTCTTTAACCATGTGTTCGAGCTTATTAAAATAGATGGATATGTAAATTTTCTGAAGCGGAACGACAGAGACATGGAAGCTGTAAGCTTTATATACCAGTAGCTATCTATATGTGGAAGTGAAAATAGTTAATTAATGAAACAAGGGAAGAAGAAAACCATCGTCCTCAAATCTCTTCATAGTTTCTTCACGAAAAGCTCATATTTTCTGACTCAGACCACGTGTTACGGAACCTTTTAAACACTTTTTCCTATGTAAAAATAAAGAAAAATATATTAATATTCAACCCCTTCACACCCTTGTTACAATAATGCAATAATATGGATACATAAATTAATAAAATAATTTATATATATATATATAATCATCATTTTTCAAATAGATATGTATATTTCATAAAAGAAATCTCCATATCTACTACTCAAAAGCACACTAATTCAGAGATGTTTATGTAATTGACTAAGCTTTCAATAAAAAAATAATTAATTAACAAAGGAATGTTGGTCATACCAAAATTATTTACCGTAGCAGAATCGAAGTACCAAACAAATATACAATTTTATAAGAGTATTTAACAATATAATTATTTAATAATTTTATGATAATAATATAAATATCTTAATATTGTAAAAAAAACACACATATATATATATATATATATATATATATATATATATATATTTCATTTTATCACATGCCTTTCAAAGAGCGGACGTTGAAAGCAACTGAAGCCCACGTGCATGCAACCAAAGTTAATATTTATAAAAATGTGTGCGACTTTTGTGTAGAACAATATTTATTCATATAGTTTTTAAAGTGCAACACAGTATTGATCGTCATTTTGCTAATATATCCTTAAAAGTAAAAATAATAAATAATGAATAACTTAAAAAAAAATGGGAAAACGAATAGTAATTTTAATAATAAAGCAGTTTTATACATTTCATAATAATTAATGTCATAACTTAGCAAGAGGAAGAAAGTTAAACAATATTATTATCAAATTTAAACATGTTGTTAGTTTAAAAAAATATTATTACTTTTTTTTTTTAAGTCATTCTCTTATATAAGGATTGAAACTTAAAGATATTTTTCATATTAAACATATTTTAGCTTTATAATTATATTTTAATAAGTGAGGTTGATACTCTTTCATGTAAAAGTACAAATAAATTTATTTGTTTATGATACTCGTTCAATAAAGGAACTTGTATAAAAAAAATCAAGTTTAATTTGTTAAAAAATTGAATAAGACTCATTTAGTTTATTTATAATTTTTTTAGAATAAAAGTTCATAAAATTATATTTTAACTTTACTTATTTAGTATAATTTATGTAATTTTTTGACACCACCTTCATCTCAAAACCTTAAGGAATTAGGTTTGTGAGTCTTAACACTTAAGCGGGACAAACGATTGGCTCTGATACCACTTGTTGGGAGGATCCGAGGGAAAAACCGGAAAGATATCAAATAATGAGAACTGAGTCAAACATACAAGGGAATGACACCACCTTCAACCCAAAACCTTAAGGTATTAGGTTTGTGGGTCTTTTTTCTTATATGTTGCTCAACTTTCTCATTTCTACTTAATGTGGGACTTAGACTCACACTTGGATACCTAACAGTATCATTTTTTTTTTTTTTTACCAAAACTACTGCGTCGCTGATTTCGATTTCATTCTTTAATTTTATTTTTCAACTTATTTAATTTATTAACTAATCAATAGAAAATCGTTTTCTTAAATTTCATACAAACCGTTAATAAGATTATCGTACTATAGATTTTCATACACACACAAAACAAATCCGCTATATGAATACTTCACATTAATTACTACATCAATTCATTGAATATATTTCTCGAATTAAATATTTTTTTATCTATACATTCTTAATCAAACTTGGTTTTAATTTACATACTTTGAAAAATGATTAATTAGTCCCTAGACTTTAATTAATATGTGAATTTAGTTTTTTATTAACTTTTGTGAAGATAAAAAGTGATTACACAAAATATTAAAATGATATTTTTTAAAAAGTTAGACAACTAAATTTATCAATTTTAGAATATAAGGATAAGAAGGAAATTTTGAAAAAGAAAATAATAGAATCCAAAAACATACTTCTTATTCTTCGAGCGATAAAATGAACTGATCTCAGAATTATTAGGCAAGATGTCAATGAGTATATTAACCTGTATAGAAGAAAGATTGTTGCAAGTGTTAAATTGTAACCTGTTGTGTATTGTCAAATGTCAACTATAGTTTCCAATAGTTAGTCGTTTTACACGAGTTTAACATTTATGTATTGCCAACTTAATAAAAGTTATTATGAATACTTGAAATAACTTAATTTATAACTGAAATGGAATAAAGTTTACATTGTCAATGTGTTTAAATGAATTCCTTTTATTAATATGATAATAATAATATATAATATATTTGCATTTGAAAAAAAAATAAAAAAAATTATGTGTCCCATTTTATTTGAACGGTCATAATGTCTTAGTCACACCATCCAGTTTTGCGACTTCCCATTAGAGCAGATAGTATTGAGTAGATAATATCTTCCTTAAAAATACAATTCACAAAATTAACGTAATTCAGAACTTGTCTGGGTGGTGTAGTTGGTTATCACGCTAGTCTCACACACTAGAGGTCCCCGGTTCGAACCCGGGCTCAGACAATTTTTTTTTTTCCATATGGAAAAGTATGGGCTTTAGCTCAGCACTACTGGGCCTATTGACATTTTTGGGCCCAACATCAGTTTTCTTTCAGCAAAGTAATCAATTGACCAAAACAATTTCAGTGAGGTAAGTAGCATAATCAAAGGTTCTGCAATCTAGGGCTTTCCCATTAGCTCGGAATAAGCATTTCCATTTTGTAATGTCTCTCTGACTCAGAATTTTGAGTTTCCGTTCGATGGAGGACGAATCTTACACCATAAGCAGCACCAGCCATTTGCTCGGTTCTGTTCCCGTGAGTCTGCGCACACTTTTTTTTTTTTTTTTTTTTTTTTTTTTTTTTTTCTGTTTCATTTCTTACTAACCTGTGAACAAAACTGTAATTACTTGCTTGATTACTTTTTGCTTGTGGTTCAGATTCTAAGGCAAGTATTCAAAAAAATCCTTAAATGGTGCTGATAATAACTTAATTAAAACTAAAATCTTAACATTAAAATTCTCCTAATTACGTTTGAATGAAATTTGAGTTTGGATACCTTAAACAGAGTCTCTGCTCAGATTTGGATGGGCAAAGTGTTAAAAAGTTATCTTGACACGGACAAGATTTTTCGGATAGAGATTATTCAGATCATTGCACTCATGATTACCCAAACACGCAGTTTATCTTAATTAATTTATTTGAATAAAAGGAAAAAAATCCTTATGTGGCCATAATACGAGTATTTTTGTTTGTTAGTTAATAGCTAATTTATGCTATTGATTATGGTTCTTTACTTGTTCTTCTGTATTGTTGTTCAGGCTGTCATAGCCGATGAAAAGAGTAGCACAGCTCATGACGGTATGAAATTGTAGGATTGGCTTTTTTTCCTATGTTGAGATGCGCGATATTCTCTCTGTTGTTAAAAGTTTCAGTAGCCTAAAAGAGTTGTTTATGAAATTTCATGCAGTCCCATATGCGAGCATGCAAACATTCCCCCCTACCAATGGGGTTGGCAGAGGACAGGGATATCAAACTGCTGGAACTCCAAGTGGTATGTCATCGAACTTTTTAATAAGTGAAGTGACTGTAAACTGAAATGGTTATTTATTTGTCAATGTGAGTATGTATACTTCATACGCTTCAGTTGCATATTTTGACCGAGAGATGATTCATTCTGCTGGCTGATATTTGAATTTGATTCTATAGTCTGTATTAAAAGTGTGGTTGATATATCATGCTACCATACTATCTCATGGTAAAAACAATTTCATGGGTATTAGTGTCCGTCTAGTAGGTCGCATTACTTACTGTAATTCTGGCAAATATTCTCAAGAGTCTCTCTCTATATGGATGATAAGTATAACCTATATACTACATTGGACAAGAATTATAAAACTTTCCTATTCTCTAAGTCATCTCTAAATGGTTCTATTCTCTCTTTCTCTCACTCTCACCCTCCAAATTCAACAATCTGATGCAAGAAAAATTGAAGTTTTGTTTTATTTTAAAATTTTATTGTGAACTGATGCTATAATAATGTCATTCATTGATCTCTTAATTGTTTGTCTGTGTAGAAGCATCTGGGCAACAATCAACAAGCTACTGGCAGGGAATCTTTAGTGTCTCCTCCTACACACAGTATTTCAATGTGGACACAGATGTTGTTGTAAACAGATTGATGAGTTCCTTGAATCCAGTTGGTGGAGATTTTTTTAACAAGATAGATGCTAATCCTGATTTGTGAGTTATTCTTTTAATCCCATGCTTCTTTATTCTCAATATTCAAAATAGAGATACCCATTGTATTAAATGTGGATTTGTGACTCTTGGAGAAAAAGTGAAAAACTATAGTTGACAACTGAACTGTCACCATAAAATTTGTTGGAGAAAAAAAAAGGCCTTCCCTTTTTTGCTTCTGCCACCTTTTTGTTCTCTCTTCGTTTTGGTGCATTTGTCATGTTCACTCACAAACTGTTCACTTGCTAACCAGAATTTCAGAAAATTAAAGTAATGTGAGCGAAATAGAAGGTGCATAACTTTTTTTTTTGCACGTTTAGGGTGCATGGAATGTGTCAAGTTATAGGAGACATGAGAACTTTTACCTGATAATTTTTCAGCGTCTACCTCAGAAATTAGAATGCATACCTGTCTAATATTCCTTCTTGCAATTTTTCCCCTTATAATGGAAGCAGATATTGAAATAATTCTTCTACCCAATTTCATATATATATAGATCCAGCAATTTGAAAAATTAATGAAATTTTGGTTCTTCAAATATGTTGAGAGAATATGAAGGCAGGTATGGTGGAGCTAGGCAATATTTGCCTTCCCTTTTTTTCCTTTTTGGGTTAAAATTATTAGTTAAGCCTATACAATGGTTCGCATTGATTTTTTAATAGTTACTTTTACTTTATTACAGGTATGGGCTTATATGGATCTCAACAACATTGGTTTTTATACTTGCCTTACTTGGAAATCTTGCCACATACCTTACGCAAAAACATGCAGATAACACTACTTCTTGGAGCTTTGATGTCAGCTTCGTAAATACAGCTGCGTGGTCTATCTATGGCTATGTTATAGTGGTCCCATTGGCATACTACTTTTTCCTTCAGTATATGGGTTCAAATGCTAACCTTATTCGGTTCTGGTGCATGTGGGGTTATTCCCTCACCATTTTCATTTTGTCTTCTGTAAGTTTTAATTTTCGAAGTATGGTATATTATTTTATCAATGTTAGTACGTGGATTTTCCTTTTGCAAAAGTTCATATTTGAAGATAAGGAATATTAGCAACACAGTCTCCAACATATAACACTTCTTGTGAATTTTTTTCAGTTTCTATTGCTTGTTCCAGTTGGAATTCTTCGTTGGATTATAATAATCCTTACAGGCGTTGCTTCAGCTAGCTTTGTTGCCTTGAACCTAAGGTCTTTTATAGAAGGGAATGATGTTTCAGTGGCTGTAATTGCTGCATTTTTATTGCAAATAGCTTTGGCTGTCTTCATCAAGGTTCGTTTCTTTGGATAACTTTATGCATTGCAGTAATGAAGAATAAAACCCAAATCACTGCCATTGATACCCACACCGTCCCACGCTACTGGCTAGCTATGTTTAACACGTTGAGTAGAATTATCTGCAACAGATACGGTTTTTGTAATTTTGATTTGTTGATGGTTATAAGAGTTACAAGGTTGTGATTTGGTTTTTCTCAACATTTGAGCTCCTTTCGTTTTTTTTTTTTTTTTTTTTTTTTTTTTTTTTTTTTTTTTTTTTTTTTTTTTTTTTTTTTTTTTTTTTTTTTTGTTTTTTTTTTTTTTGTAATTATTGAGCTCCTTTCATTTTTTTTTATTTTTTTTTGTAATTACTAGATCTCTCATTTCAACACTTTAGTGAAACTGGAAATGTAATTTCTAACTCAATAGCTTATCCCTATAACAGCAGTGGAGTAGAAAAAGAAAATGCCAAGGAGGTTGCTCGGGCACGCTTATTTTCTTAATGAGTTAGTATTTATTTATTGTGATGAATCTGATTTTATTTATGGCAAAAATATCAGCCATTAATTTTAAAGGGTATGTATTTCCGATGAATAGAGGGTAACTGATGGAACGTGTTAGGAACGATCCCCTTGATATGTTTTACTGTTACATATCTTAAATAGAATCTAGGATGTGCAAATTCGTGATATTATGACTAAAAATCAATTCAATATGATCTGCAGCTTGTATAAAGTTTATAATTAGTTTAGGTTCAGTTGTCAGATTGATTTATATGAATAGGATGTGAAAATGAGACTCTAGCTCAATAGGATCTAGCTGGGGAACTTGGTTCATAAATAATTATATTTTTGTAAATATAACATATTAATGTGACATTTATATTAATCATATACTGTAAAAATAATATGTAGATTAATCAACTATGGAGTTCTGATTGTTGGAGTTCTTTCATCAGCTATGTAGTACCAGATTCTTGACAATAACAATGGTATTTTGAAAACTTTCAAATAATTATCACCTATAGTGTGATATTTACTTTTCTATTAGTTTGACTATGATGTTTAGATTCTGTGAGGCGTGGGGAAGCTTGGTTGGGTTTCCATGGTGGTGTTTCTTAACTAGTTTTTATAGTGTTTTGGAGATGATGGGTTGGTTTTGCTTTATGGAACTTCTGCCTTTGAATGTCTAATTTTGCATTGTATCATCAATGGTAGAAAGATAGTGGCAAAGGAAGTTAGGAACAAAGAAATTGGAGAATGAAAAGAAAAAAAGAAGCCTCTGCATGATGTGAACAAGGAAAGGAAGAAAGAAAAAAAAAAATGGTTTATCAAAGTGGTGCAGACTGCATCATGGTAAACTATGATAGGTTGGTCGGATTCGGTTGTATATGATTTTTTTTTTTTCAATCTGTAGCCGTCTGGATTACTCGACTATGATTGAGTTTTACACTGAATCCAACCCATAGTCTAAACCCGTCAGTTCGACATCTTTATTTTAAAGTCAAATAATTCAGTTTTTGGTGGGACTCGGTATGTGTTCATCCATTATTATTGTCATCAGAGAAATCATCTCACATTCACATTTTACAACTATTTATCTTAATCTTAATAATATGTTAGTAATTTTTATTTGGTTGCTTTTATTTTTAATCAAATGAATAAAGTAAATTACCAATAAGAAAAATAATAATCATTAAAAAATTATATTAGAATTTGATTTTATTTATTTTTAGTTAAACTTAATGAGATTAAATTTATTTTTAAAGATATTAATTTATTTAAATTTTTGAAATCTAAATTTTTTTATTCATTGCTGCTATAGATTCTCTTTGCTCAATTTTCTCCGGAAAAATTATATAAGTGAAATATAAATAATATGATAATACAAAATATTTTTTCTTATAAATTAAAATTAATTTATCCAAGTTAAAAATAAGAATTTAGAGAAGTTATATTTGAGAATATTTATAAATTAACTTTCATATAGATTAATTTTTTTTTCTTTCTTTAAAGGATATTACGGAAACAGTGTAATTTTATTTATTGGAAAAGTGAAGAAATAAAACACGGAAGTAACCGAAGTTGTCCCTCGTCAAGAGGATTTCGACGATAGGGATAGTCACTTTTCTTATCCAAATAGAATTCAGATAATCTGCCGTACAACTGACTTTCCTAGATATATACGCAATAGAAAATAGACCACAATTTATATTTTAGAATGTAACTTTATTTGGATTTATTTTTTAAGAATATAATTGAGTTTATGTTTAAATCAATAATTTTATTGAAATTTTCATTTTTGTTTAAATTATTCATTGATATACATAAATTTACGAGTGAATACAACAAAAGGTACAGGTACTTCCTTGCTGGTCCAATTGGTTGTCATCCATAGTTGTAGGTGTTGAGGAGATTAATAATAAGTATTAATGTGGTAGATTAATAATTGTGGTGTATTAAAAAACCAAACTAAAATGTCTTAGTGGGTTAGGAATTGGGAGCTGGGACCAGCACACCACAGAACACGGATCTTAGATCTACTTCTACCAAACGATGTCGTTCTGTACCCAATATTCTCCCAACTTTTGTCACCCACACTTCTTGTTCATCCTTGTTTCCTATTATTCCTCACATTTGGTTTACTTAAATACATACTTTTTCGTTTGAAAATTTTCGTACTATTTCTCCATTTTCCCCCACAAAGTTTTACATTTAATAAAATTATACCGTGTATCTATTTTATCTCTAATAATATATAATTGGTGTTTAGTATATATATATATA